>JAABUS010000034.1_pt1 | contig 292218 bp, 249 predicted proteins | sample 5560161 | NCBI WGS metagenome assembly JAABUS01 (sample SAMN10711885, study PRJNA513376) | rock metagenome | isolation source: Antarctica rocks | place: Antarctica: Victoria Land, Trio Nunatak nord | collected 2016-01-04
GTGACGGCGTGGGCGGACCGGCGAAATGCGGCGATCCGGACGATTGATTGGCAGTTCACGACCGCCGATGCTCGGATCAAACTTCGCCGCCGCTCCCCAGCATTTGATGCTTGACGCACCACTAGAGGTTCTGGATGGAGTGCCGTCTGGTGTTAGTGTTCCAGGGAGACCTTCGAGAGGCTCTTCAATCGTTCCAACTGGTTCCAGTGCTCCGCAATTCGCTCCCTGCCAACCGGCGTCAGTTCGACATTGGTATTGGGTTTCTTGTTCATAAATCGCTTCTCGATCTCAACCAGACCGCCCTCTTCCAATTTTGCCAGGTGGCTGGACAGGTTGCCCTTGGTCAATCCTGTCACGCGTTGGAGAAAGGTGAAATCGGCGGCTTTCACTGAAGACAACACGGTCATGATCGTCAGCCGTGCGGGTTCGTGGATCAGCCGATCGAGAAACACGTCGCGATTACCGTCCGACATTGATGTGCTCGAAGTCTGAATGAAGAGCGGGTCCGAAGCTATGTGCAAGGAGACGTTGATCGAGGACGCCCGATAACATCAGCACGACACCCAGAAGCATCATTGCCACTGGGTCTCTATCCGGGCCAAGGTTCGCCCAAATCGGCATGAGCCCGGCTACCACGACCGCCCCCCAAACGACGACATGATGGATTCTCAGGCCCACGAGTATGGCGTAGTAGGTCAGCGTGGCAAGGGCAAACGCCACCGCATAGACGCAAATTGGCGAATCAGGCGACCAAAACAGGTGTTTGCTTCCTGCGACGAAGAGCACGACTACCCACGCTACCATGGCGATGGCATTTCTCGCCTGACGGCTTCTGGTGGGAGTGATCTCGCCATAGTGTTGCTTGTAATGGCGTGAGATAAGCAGAGACACCACAAGGCCCAGCACGAGACCACCGGCGACGATTCCCAGCAACACGATCCCTGTTGGAACCTGTTGCAGATTCGATATTCCGGCAACCACCATCCCGATGCCCAGGGGAATTGCCCAGAGACCCTGAAGATAGGGATAGCTGGCGATGGTCGTGTCGAGGGCGCTTCTATTCACGGCTGACTCCTTCCAAACTCATTTGCAGTACAAACCTCGATAGCAGTGTAGATCGTCGTAAACGAATTTGCAACGCAAACTGGGCCGGCCATTCGGGATGAGGTGGTATCCGTGTGCGCGCCCGTTGCTGACATGACTGCCGACCCGCCTGCACCCGATGTTGAACTCACGAACCGCTAACCGCAAACCGCGAGCCGCCTGGCCCAGGGCGTCATCCGTCGAGAAGGCGTCGTCAGCGTGAAACGGCATCGTGTTTCCATCGACGCCATGGTCGATGACCCAAACGACCATCAGTGCCGACAGTTCGTTCAGTACCACCGTGCGTATTCCCGCGCGTGACACGATTCGATGACGCCACGTGAGGTCGAGCCAGATAGTATTCGCGACGTGATCCCGGATGGAGTTCGTCAATGACCCGGTGCCAAGCACCGACCTTCAAACGAGCTGTGCGGGAATTACAGAAGATTTGCCCGTTGGTGGTCGATTGCCAGAAGTTCACACGTTCGTCTCGGCTCGCCGATCGAATGCGATGTGGGAACCCATGATGCGCAGAACACCTGCATCCGACGATCGACAGACATACGTCGTTGGAAGATGCGTTCCGCTGAAGATGCGTTCCGCTCCCATGAAACCCTGAAGTCCGTCGAGCACGAATCATTCTGGCGCCCGCGATCCGTTCCGGTTTGGTGATCCGGCGCAATCACGGCTTGACCTGCTTGACCGTGATGATCTTCGCGATACGGGACGCACGTCATTTGCAGCTTTGAATCGCCATAAAACATCTCCATAATATGCGTGGATCGTCATGTGATATTCTATAAGGGAACAGCGGTGAGCGCTGATAGGCCCGTGTTGCAACGGCACGGGTCTTCTCGTGTGCTTCAACCCATCTTTCTCCAGTGAATCCCGTGTTCCGAAGCCGTTTCCCGGCAGATGTCGTTCAAGACTGCACGTCTGCAGTCTGTTGCGTGCCCGGCCCACCCCTGGTCGTCCGGCTGATGGTCACGACATTGCCCAACATAGACGAATCGAGTTTTCCATCCATGCCTCTGACTTCTCGTGTGACTCGCCGTACCGATCTCCGCAACATCGCCATCATTGCCCACGTCGATCATGGCAAGACCACTCTTGTCGATGGCCTGCTCAAGCAGTCCCACATTTTCCGTGATCCAGATGCCGCCGGCACGCTGATCATGGATTCCAACGACATCGAGCGCGAGCGTGGCATCACCATTCTGTCCAAGAACACCGCCATCGCCTACCACGACATCAAGATCAACATCCTCGATACACCAGGTCATGCCGACTTCGGCGGCGAGGTCGAGCGCGTCCTGAACATGGCCGACGGCTGCCTCCTGCTCGTCGATGCCGCCGAGGGCCCGATGCCGCAGACGCGAACGGTGCTCGCCCAGGCGCTTCAGCTTGGCCTGCGCCCGATCGTGGTCATCAACAAGATCGATCGCACCGATGCCCGGATTCCGGCAGTCGTCGAGCTCGTCAACGACCTCTTCCTCGATCTCGCCATCGATGATGCGCAGCTCGAGTTTCCGATCATCTACGCCATCGGTCGGGCCGGTCGCGCCGGGTTGACACCGGACACGCTCGCCGACGATCTGATCCCGCTGCTCGACACGATCCTCGAAGTGGTGCCGGCTCCGGAAGTCGAAATCGATGGCCCGTTCCAGATGCTCGTCACATCTCTCGATTACGATTCCCATCGCGGTCGGATCGCCATTGGCCGCATCCACCGTGGCCGTGTCCACATGAGCGAGATGATTGCGCTGGTCGATGAGCAAGCTGAAGGAACACCGCGTTTGCGCGTGTCCTCGCTCATGACATTCGTCGGTCTGGCCAAGAAGGAGATCGAGGAAGCCCTTGCCGGCGATCTGATCGCGATCACCGGCTTCGCCGACGCCCGCATCGGTTCGACCCTCACGGATCCCGAGGCTCCCGAGGCGTTGCCTGCAGTTGCAATCGAAGAGCCCACCCTGAAGTTGACGTTTGGCGTTAGCACATCGCCATTTTCTGGTCGCGACGGTCAGTTCTCGACCTCCCGTCAGTTGGGCGACCGCCTGTACCGTGAGCTCGAGACCAACCTTTCCCTTCGCGTGACGCCGACCGAGCAGGCAGATGTCTTTTCTGTGGCGGGACGTGGCGAGCTCCATCTTTCGGTTCTGATCGAGACGATGCGCCGTGAGGGGTACGAATTTCAGGTCTCACGACCGGAAGTCATCACTCGCCGTGACGATACTGGCCAGATCTACGAACCAATCGAGCACCTGGTCATCAACGTGCCGGAAGAGTTCGTTGGTGGTGTCACCGAGTTGACCGGCAGCCGCAAGGCGCGCATGACCGATATGGTCAATGATGGTCGTGGTCACGTCCGCCTCGAGTTCTCCATCCCGACGCGTGGGCTGATCGGCCTTCGTAACGCTGTCCTGACGGCCACCAAGGGCAACGGCATCATGTCTTCTCGCCTGATCGATTTCGAGCCGTGGATGGGGACCATCTCCCAGAACCGAAGCGGCGCCTTGGTCGCCTCTGAAGGCGGGGTCGCGCTTGCCTTCGGTCTCGCCAACGCGCAGGAGCGCGGCGTCACGTTCATCGAGCCTGGTACCGAAGTGTACGAGGGCATGATCGTCGGTCAGAATCCTCGCCCGACAGACCTCGCGGTCAACATCTGCCGCGCCAAGAAGCTTACCAACATGCGATCGAGCAACGCCGATATCTCGGTCCGCCTGACGCCGCCGACCCTCTTCAGTCTCGAGCAGTCACTCGACTTCCTGCAGGACGACGAATTGCTGGAGGTCACGCCCAAGGCGTATCGGTTGCGCAAGCGATTCCTCACCCAGGATGAGCGCGCCAAGATGACGAAGCGCGAGAAGCAGGGCATGGTCAGCGCCGCAAGCTAGGTAAGTCTCTTTCTGTAAAACATTGCATATCAACGCGAAAGCACCGGGCCAGATTCGCCCGGTACCTTCGCGTTCTCATTGGCGGGAAAAGGGGACTGCATCACCTTCGGGGAATATCCACCGGCATCAGGTCCGCATATTCGGCGAGCGCGTCCATGTCGATGGAAATACCGAGACCGGGGCTGTCGGGAATAGCGAGCATGCCGTCGGCATCGAGCGTCCATCCGCCGGCTGTGATATCGTCGACATAGGGCGAACCGAAAATGTATTCGACGAGATCCGTGTCCGCGAACGCGGAGGCAAGATGCAGGTCGGCAGCGAGACCGATCGCGGTATTCCATCCGTGCGGGATGAACCTGATACCGTTTTCCTGCGCCATCCATCCAATTCGCCGCGATTCACTTATCCCGCCATCCTTTGTGACATCCGGCTGCACAATGTCGAATGCTCGGGCGGTCAACCACGGTTGGAACGACTGGCGACGGGTAAGTGTCTCGCCACCGGCGATTGAGAGTGGGGATACGTTCCGGAGAACGACATAGTCGTTCAGGGAATCGGGCGCCAGCGGCTCCTCGAACCAGAACACATCATATGCCGCGAGCATGTCCGCCGTTCGTAAAGCCCACTTCAGCGTATTGGGCCAGAATGCGTCACTTCCACCGGCATCGACCATCAGCAAGGTATTCGTTCCCGCGGCATCTCGCGCCGCTCGTACGATCGCTTCGTCCATGGCGTTGCCTTGGCGACCGAACGGCCCCCACCCGATCTTGATCGCCCTGAAATCACGGGCGCGCACCTCGTGGACGTGTTCTGCCAGTCGCTGCGGATCATCCATAAGGATTGATGCATACGGACGAACCCGGTCCCTGTAGCGGACACCCAGCAATCGACCGATCGGCTGGCCGGACGCCTGACCGAGAAGATCCCAGAGCGCGATATCGATCCCACTTATCGTGTGCGTCAGCGCTCCACCGCGTCCCTGCCAAAAGGTGTGCTGATGCAACTTCTCGCTCAAACGTTCGGGTTCGAGTGCGATTTCGCCGATGCAGAGTGGGGCAAGCACTGCCAATGAGGCCCGGACGAGGTCCGCGCTGGTGAAGGCGCTGCCCCAACCGGTGAGTCCGCTCTCGGTCGTCACGGCGATCAGGGTATGGAGGCAGGTGCCAGGCGTGAGTTCGTTACTCCAACCTCCTACCGGGGTAGCGCCACGAAGGCCGATGGCCTGAACCGCACGAATCCTCACAGCGCAACTCCTTCGCTCGTCCTCCAGGAAGGTCCGGTTACCAACGCAGATCTCGTCGCGCCGGAGTTCGATGCATGTCGGTGCGTTCGGCGACGGGCCAATCACGCAACTCATCGACGATGCCTTCGAGTGTCGACACGGCCGCTTCGAAGATCACCGCACCTTTCGCGGCGGTCGCCGTTGTCGCATCGCCATGGACTCCGAGTTGGGTCCAGCGACTCCAGTAATCATTGAAGCGGACGGCAGTGGTGCTGTCGGAACTGAAATGCTTTCCGACAACATCATTATCGGCGCCTGCCTTGTCCATCTGGACGCGTTCGGGGGCGAGGTGCAGGTAGAGAGAGGTTTCGAACTCGTCGGCGTGAGCAACGACTGGGGTGTCTTTCACCCTGTTGAAGGCGTCGAGCGCGAGCGGAATGTAGTTCACGGCGGCGCACAAGGCATCGGTCTCGAGCACGGTTCGCCTGGCGACGAGATCGATCGGGGAGGTATTGGAACCATGCCCGTTTACGATCAGTATTTTCTTGAAACCGTGATAGGCAACACTCTTGGTGATGTTTACGCAAAACGAGATGAAGACATCCGGCTCGATATGGATCGTGCCCGGGAAGTCGATATGGTGGAGGTTGAGTCCATAGGATATGGGCGGCAAAACCAGCACGCGATCGGACATTCGTTTGCCGACTTCCAGACAGACCGACTCAGCAAGGAAGACATCCACATCCAGCGGCAGGTGTCTGCCATGCTGCTCTGTGGACCCGGTCGGCAGGATCACGACACAATTGTCTGAGGCGGCGGAGTCGATTTCGGGCCAGGTCAGCCGGTTGTACCGGTACTCCGTCTTCGAGGTCAAGATTGGTTCTCCTCTTGAGGTTCATCGATTCCATCTCGGTCCTGATTCGTGTGCTTCGATGTGAGCCAGGGCTGAGCGTTGGTTTCGAGTGCTGATGATACGGCTGGTACGGCGGGTACGGATTGCAGGGCTGGTAGCTGATGGGAATTGCAATTTCTGAGACTATATCGTGGATTCGGACGTCCTGGCGGTTTTCACTGGAAGAATGCAGATGTACCAGTTGCTTGAAGCATGAGCCGGAGATATGGATACCATGACGACTGAACATAACAATGAAGCCGATCCTTCCGGCGGAGCGGGTGGCGCGGACAGAGCGGACGGAGCACGGACGTTTCTGCGGAGAAACGATCCCCGATCGCGTCATACGCTGGGCCGTGCGGCGTCATCGATCGGGGCCACGCGATTCCTTATCACCCTATCGGTTGCGGGTGTTGGCTTGAGTGCGCTCGCGATGTTGATCTATGCGCTTATCGTGGTCGCGAAAATCATCTTCCACGCGTTTGCGGTGGCCGCGTTCGATGTCACCAGCGCGAAGCATCTCGCCGTCGAGTTCATCGAGATGACAGATCTCTTCCTGCTCGGAATGGTGCTCTATGTTGTTGCAATCGGGATGTATCAGCTCTTTATCGATGATGACATCGCGGTTCCTTCCTGGATGCGGGTGAGCGATCTTCAGGATCTGAAGGCGCATCTGGTGAGTGTCATCATCGTGCTGCTGGCGGTTTCCTTTCTCGCGGAGGCCGTTCTCTGGTCAGGAACGACGTGGATTGTGTATTTCGGAGCCGCAATAAGTGCAGTAATTATCTCGCTTGGGGTGTACAACAAGATGCACCACGAGAAAGATGAAGACGAACACTGAGTTGCCACAAGTTCATCTCGAATCGAAGTCGGTGGTGGGTCTCCCGTGGCGTCCGTAGTGGCGCGGATGACAATGCGAACCCACTGCTGGACATCTGCTCCTATCTCGAAATCTCCAATCGGAGCCCGCAAGGCGTCCTTTGCGCATCGCTCGTCTCGTTGTTGGTGGCCCAGATTATGCAGAATGTGAATCCTGTATTGGGGTATCGGTGGGGAGTTCAGTTCACCGATAGAGAAGGGAAAAGGAAAATGGCTCGTCTACGCATGCTCTTTGCATGTTTGCTCGGTCTCGCGATGATTGCCGGGTATGTTCCGTCGCTGTCGGCGCAGGGTGCCACGCCCACCGCCATGCAGCCGTCGGACGGCAATACGGTTCAACCCGGAGGGACATTGCCGGGAAGTCCATCGGTCCAGCTGGTAAAGGTGGCCGACGGTCTCGCAGATCCCGTGAACATCGCCGCTCCCAATGACGGCTCGAACCGCGAGTTCATCGTCGAGCGTGTCGGCACGATCAGAATCGTCGGCGCCGACGGCAAGTTGCTGACGGATCCGTTCCTCGATCTCAGCGATGTTGTGAAGACCGACTTTCTGGAGCAAGGGCTTCTGGGACTTGCGTTCCATCCCGATTACAAGACCAATGGCCTCTTCTATGTCTATTACAGCGACTTCCTGACAAATGGACATGTGAATCTCGTCCAGTACAAGGTCTCCGCCGACAATCCGAACGTGGCCGATCCGGATAGCGGGAAGTTGCTCTTTACGCAGGAGAAGCCGTTCGTGAACCACAACGGTGGAACGATCCACTTCGGTCCTGACGGCTATCTCTATGTCGCCATTGGCGATGGTGGCCTGGCCGGTGATCCCTATGACAATGCCCAGCGTTACGATACCTTCCTCGGCAAGATCCTCCGAATTGATGTGAACGCCGCCAATGGCGACCAGCCATATGACATCCCCAAGGACAACCCATTCGCAAATACTGGCGTACCGATTCTCTCTTCGGCAGCGAGTGAGATGGCGCAGGACGGTTCCTACCATCCCATCGCCAAACGTGAGATCTGCAACTGGGGGCTCCGTAATCCCTGGCAGTTCTCGTTCGACATGAAGACTGGCGAGCTCTACATCGCCGACGTTGGTCAGAACGTCTGGGAAGAGGTCAACGTTGTGGCCGCTGACCAGACCTGTGGGAATAACTTCGGATGGGACAAGAACGAAGGCGCCAATTGCTATCCGGATACCCTGACGAGTTGCGACAAGATCGGGACGCTTCCGGTAGCTGAATACAACCACAAGGTTGGCGGCTGTTCCATCACCGGGATTGGCGTCTACCGGGGCCAGGAATCAGCGAGTCTCGACGGCATCTATTTCAATTCCGATTACTGCTCCGGTGTGATCTACGGATTGGCAAAGGGTGCCGACGGCGCCTGGGCCTATCAGGCCCTGCTCGACACGAACCTACAGGTGACAGGTTCCGGTCAGGGAAACGATGGTGAGCTCTACGTCACGACGTGCGAGTGCACTTATGGAAACGCCTACGACCCGCTCGTCAACCCGAAGGGCGCAGTGTGGCGGATAGTCGAGGCGGACAAGGTTCCGGCCGGCGCCGAGACCGCACCGGTCAGCACCCCTGACGCGACTCCTGCGAGTGGCGTTATCGACAACCGACGCTGGAACGCATAAAGTTTGTGACCTTGTCAGCGACAAAGTCATCCAGCTCACAATCAAATAGTGAAGCTCAAGGGGAGTGCTGCAGATCGCAGCACTCCCCTTCGTTGAATTGGGGGCCAGGGAATGATTCGTTGGAACGCGCTCCACCGGGGACACCCGGGCATGGTGGTCTTGATCCTGATCCTATTTGCAATCCCTATTATGGGTGCGATCTCTCAAGCCCCGAGTGCTGCCCAGATGGAAACTCGTCAGATAGCAACACCGTCTGCATCGGCAGCCGCATCGGCAGCCGCTTCGCCTGCGGGATCGCTAGCGACCATTATGGAACGAGACGTCTCCGTGACTGATTCGGTGACGATCAACCTTACGGACGGTGGGTTTGATCCCTCGTCGGTGCAGGCCACCAATGGTCATGACTTGCATGTGACGCTGGTCAATACCGGCATGCGGCGTCATGCCTTTCAGATCGAACGTTTGAGCGTTGATGTCTCGCTGGCTCCCGGCGAACGGCAGTCGATCTCGATTGTCTCACCACCGCTGGGGACATTCAGGGTGGACAGCAATGCCCCAGGTGATGAGCAATTCTCCGGAACGTTGATCTTCTACATCTGACGCTTGACGCTGACGGGATGTTTCAGGCGTCACCGGCCTTCTTTTTCGACTTGGACTTTGAGGATGGCGCATCGGCTTCAGCATTATCAGTGGTGGGTGGAACGTCGTCGACCAGGGTGACTATGTGCGTGCTGGCCATGATACTCAGCAGGGTTCCGACTTTTGAGGACTGGATCGAAAACATGCCGCGATCCTCCTGCACGACGAGACCGGCCGCTTGCAATACGTTGAGGTGATGGTAGGCGGCGCCGCTCGTGCCGAGTCTCAGATCAGAGACGAGTTCCGATGCAGAACGTGGCTTGGCGAGGATTGCCTTGAGGATCGCCAGTCGTTGCCGGTGACCGATCGCCGCCAATAGCCGGGCTACCTGCTCCGAATCCTCGTTCATCACGGTCGCGAGCGGTGTCTCCAGAGACGACCATTGCAATGTAAGCGGATGATCGTCAGTCGTGATCAGACGTATAAACCCCGAGCTGGTGACCTCCCCACCGTTTTCATCCGGGATAGTCCTCGGCATCTTCGCGGTGGGTGTACTGGTTGCGCCTCGCGACGCAACGGTCGCTGCCGACTCGATTCTGACGTATTCGCGAAGCGCGTAGATCGCTTCCGTAAGTTCATTGAGTTCGGTGCGGATCGAATCGCCCTCGCCCTTGGCTTTTTTTCCTGCCATTTACCATCTCCTCGCGGCGTCGGTCGGGCAAAAACCTTCGTCTCTTGGACCCGCCCTGAACGAACTATTGAAGATCGTAACAGCGTAAGGACGGCTTGTCAGGTTCTCGGTTGCCTGCGTCACTCGCAATCCGTGTTGAATCCGTTGTCTTTCAATCACGATCTTTTCACATCAGCACAGTGTTCGGGCAGTTTGCCTCGTGACAGGCGGAGTGCATAAACGGACGAAGACGTGCCTGGAGGTAACGATGTGGGATCGTATTGAGTTGTTCAGAGAGGCGCGTGAAGCAAGTGGGAAGGTTCTCAGCACCGTGACGGCGCATGGCGGCCAATGTGTCGAGGGGTGGAAAATGCGCCTAGTAGTAACGGACGATACCCGAGTCTCGTACGAGACTCGGGTATCGTCCGCGCGGATCTGTCTGCCGTGATCTGCTCGGCTAGGAAGCAGGACTTGCTGCGGGTGATGCTGCCGGAGTGGAGAGATCCACCAGAATAGTTGCGGCCTGGTCAGTAGCCAGCAAGGAGGTCGAGATCAGCACGATGGGTGCCTGGGTCAGATTCTCGGCGTAGTGCACCATTCCTTCCGGTTCTTCCCACGAATCGCCCGTCGAGAGTTCCACCGTCGAGCCTGGTCCGAAGCTCTCTTTCGTGCCGTCGGCGCGGGTGACATGCACGCTGCCATCTTCGACTACATGGTAGGTGATCGTTCCCGATTCAACCGAGGCCATCTGCACGCCAGGATGCTTGTGCACCGGCAGCGCTGCGCCAGCCGGGATCGTGTAGCGGACGAGCGCCAGCGTTTCTCCAGGTGCAGACGCCGCCGAGTCGGTGTACAGCACTTCCTTGACAAGCTCTCCGCCGTACGCGTCAGAAGTCGGGGTGCCCGCGGTATCCTCCGCCGGCGTACCAGCTGCATCCTGCGCTGCGTTGGCGACGGGTATGGTGACGGCTACTCCCGTGATGAGCATAAGTGCAATCACTCCGTGTTTGATCAGGATTTTCATGAACGACCTTCTCTGATGTTGACGTCAGCCTCTTGGCTTGCCACCGATAACGATCATGTCTCGGCCAGGCACGGGTTTGCTCAAGGAACCCTGTGACGTTCCTGTAAACAATGTGACCGTTGCCCGCCCATTCATACATGCATCTCATTCACATTCGACAGAACGCGCGAATACAAAGATAATTCCGAATCTCCCCCGTATATTCAGTAGCTCGTTCAATCGACAGATTGGCATCGAGCCCGCCCGTCTTCAATCGCGTGTTTCATCACCCGAGTTGAACTGGCATATCGTTTGGATCCCGTCCGATATCACGAGACATAGGGATAGCGACCAGCATTCATCGCGGACGTTGCTGCTTAACGTCCGCAATCGCCGCCACTACGCACCTGCGGGATTCCCCTTGATGACTAAGAGACCGTCAAATCGGAAGAAAGCAGACGGGTCTTCGACCGCTGCCATGTCAGAGTCCCTACAGCAGTATCACGCACAGGGATCGCATTGCCCAGACGCTTGAAGATACCGATTCCGTGCAACGAGAAGAGGGGCTGTGGAAAACGTGGAGAGTAGCCTCTCGGCAGCTGAAAAATCGACGGTCCGGCGATACTCCCGGGTTCCGATCCTGAGCGCGACGGTCGCCAACGTGGGGGATTGCCAGCAGCCGGATATCTGCGGAAGCCTGGACCGGCTCCATGGCAAATCCGATCGATCTTGCCAGCTTGTTGGTTCGAAGCCGTGATCGCCCAACACCGATCATCAACACGAGTGCAATCAGGGTTGATGATCGGTGTTGTATCGATTCAAAACCACATAGTTCCGTGAACGAGCGGGGCAGGGGCAGGGGCAAGGAGTGTGAGTCTTCACTGGCTCTACCTGGTGTCAGCAAACACGCTGGTGGGCGACTCGACTATGGTAAATCGTCGGTAGATCCCACTGCGGGTTGGCGCATTCCTCCTCTGGGGGAGCGAATCAACCGACAGAGCGCCGAGCGTACCATGTCGTCCATGCGTCAAGAATCAGCAGATCGTGGTCGAACGCGAGATCGAGATCAGCGAACTCTTCAGGAGCAAACCAGTCAATCGTGATGAGATCGTCCTGCGCGCGAGCCGTTCCGGTGGCGTTGGTCGCGGGATACACAAGGAGAATAACGTCCTCGCCAGCGGCTGAGTACACTCCCAGAATGGGCCCCAACTCAACGCTCAGGCCGGTTTCCTCGAGCACTTCCCTGTACGCGGCCGCCTCGACCTGTTCGCCCCGATCGACGAATCCGGCCGGAAAACTCCACTTGCCGGATTCTCTCGTACCTTCGCCGCGTCGTCCCAGCAGGATCTTGCGGTCTCGCTCAACCACTACGGCCACCGCGACTTTCGGATCGAGGAATGTCACCGTGCCGCACTGCATGCAGACGGGACGTTCGTGACCATCACGCAGCTGCATTTCGGTGGGATGCCCGCAACGCTGGCAATACATGCTCGTTCGTTCCACGTATCAGGCGCCGGCTGTTTTCGGGCGATTTGAATGATGGTTTCGTCCGGATCGACCCTCCCGAAGGGTACCATGCTGTCGTTGCCAACCAAACCGGCTGGCAGCGGTCATGCAATGAAACGATTCAATGAAACGATTCGATGAAGATAACAATCGATCAAAAGCAATCAGGATGGGATGGAACAACGTGGCATCAGAGCATTTCGACGTGGCGATTATCGGGGCGGGCCAGGCCGGTGGCCCACTCGCGTCGGCCTTTGCGAACGGTGGCAAATCGACCGTCATCATCGAGCGTGCTCATGTCGGCGGGACATGTGTCAACGAGGGGTGCACTCCTACCAAAACGATGATCGCCAGCGGTGATATTGCCTACCGGGCGAAGCGCGGTGCCGATTTTGGTGTCGAGACGGGCGACATCTCGATCTCGATGACGAAGATCAGGAATCGCAAGCGAGCGAATGTGAAAATCTGGCGAGAGGGAAGCGAGAAGGGCCTCCACGATACCGAGGGCGTCAGCCTCCTTATGGGAGAGGCCCGCTTCACAGGACCGAAGGACCTTCATGTCACGATGAACGACGGTGGTGAGCGCCAGATCTCCGCCGATACGATCGTCGTCAATGCCGGGGAGCGACCAGGTCCGCTGAAGGCAAGTGGAGCGGAGGCCGTTCCCTTCCTTACATCCACATCGATCATGGAGCTGGACGAGGTTCCCGGACATCTGATCGTGGTCGGCGGTGGCTACGTCGGACTCGAGTTCTCACAGTTGTTCCGACGGCTCGGCTCGGATGTCACGATCATCCAGCACGGCAAGCAGTTGCTCTCTCGAGAAGATCCGGATATTGCCGAGGAAATGCGGAAAGTCCTCGAGGAAGACGGCCTCACAATCCACCTCAACTCACAGACCACCAGTGTCAGCGGGACAGATGGCGCGATCGAACTCACTATCGCGCAGAATGGCAGGCAGGAAATCATCACTGGTACGCATCTGCTCGCCGCCGCAGGACGCATCCCGAATACCGATTCGATCGATCTGGACAAGGCCGGCGTCGAAACCGATGACCATGGGTACATTCTGACCGACGACTTCCTCGAAACGAACGTCCCTGGCGTCTATGCGGTCGGCGATGTTCGTCCGGGACCCAAGTTCACCCACATCTCCTACGATGATTACCGCGTTCTGCAGACCAATCTGATCGACGGCGGTCACCGCTCGATCGAGGGCCGTCAGGTGCCATACGTGGTCTTCACAGAGCCTCAGTTGGGCCGCATCGGACTCTCCGAGCAAGACGCGAAGAAGCAAAGGATCGTCTATCGGATCGCCAGCATGCCAATGAGCAGCGTCGCTCGTGCCTACGAGGTCGATGAGCCTCGCGGCGTCATGAAGGTGCTCGTCGAGCCGAAGACAGAGCGCATTCTGGGTGCTGCAATCTTCGGTCTCGACGGGGGCGAAATCATGGCCATGCTTCAGATCGCGATGCTCGGCGACCTCCCGTTCACTACGTTGCGAGACGGAATCTGGGCCCATCCAACACTCGCCGAAGGTCTCAATAACCTCTTCTTTTCGTTTCAGGATCCCTCGTAGGGGCGGACTCCATGACGCCCGCCGGAGCGTTGGCTGGAATTGCCCTACCCATCGTACGGGCGGACTCCATGTCCGCCTGCCGGAGCGCGACTCTGGTCGAGGTCGTCATCGCACCGCTCAACGCACCATCATCGCTATCACAGAATCGCACCGTGGCCAAGGGATCGGGCCAGGACTGGTGCGCGAGGTACTGCGGTTTGCTGGTCGTAGACTGGACCGTGGCTGAGGGCAACCAGGTGTCGGGATGTGTGCCGGTTGAGAAGGCTTGCGATTATTCGGTCGCCGTCCGGCGTTGTTGGGGACACACTGGGCCAGATCGCACATGGACAGGTTCTTAGAGGAGGTTGGTGTGCGTTACTACCAAGAGGAGCATGAGTCTGCGTATCGGAAAATCGAACGGCTTGGGTATACCCAGTGGAACGACCTGTTCGACCAGAGCGGCGCCTGGACCTATGACTACTTCCAGAACCGTACGTTCCTCGAACGGGTCATTCCGCGGCTCGATCTTCCGGCAGCATCTGCTACAACGGTGCTCGAGTACGGCTGTGGCACCGGTCCCGCGGCCTGCTTCCTCGCCGCTCGTGGCTTCCAGGTGGACGCGATCGATCTCATCCCCGAGGCAGTCACGCTCGCGCAACGGATGGCCAAAGAGCGGGGCGTGCGTGTCGCCTTCAGCGTGGCGGATATCTGTGCCTTGGCATCCGAACCGGTGACCAGGCGCTATGACCTCGTTCTGGACAGCTACTGCCTGCAGTCCATCGTCACTGACCAAGATCGCGGCGCAGTATTCTCGGCCGTCCGGGCACGACTGAAACCGAGCGGTTACTACGTCGTTTCAACGGCGTTGTATATGCCAGGACGCAAATATGAGCCTGGCTCCTATGACGCGTCCACTGGGATCTGCTACCGCGAGGTTCCAGCCGGCTCGGTTGCCGATCAAGTCGTTGAGATCGACGGGCGCTGGCATATCCCTCATCGAAGGCACCTTTCAGCTGATGCGCTTCGGGATGAGCTTGTCTCAGAGGGCTTTCATGTGCTGAGCCTGGAGAGTTCAGACACCGGTGATGTTGTCTGTTGCCTCGGCCCGTCATAAGGCATGACGACCCCTGGGCCAGCGCAGTTTGCGCAGTACGAGCGGTTGCCCACACTGCCCATGAACCGATCTGGCTTCGGCAAACGGATCCTCGAATGCCATCGCCGTTCCCGAGAAGCCCTTCGCATGCCACTCACACGAGAGTTGCACGCAAGCGCTCATCCGGGGTATCCAGGTTTCGCGGCTCCCGCAGGCAATCACGTCGTTGGGGACAGAGAGAACGAGAGGCTGCATGATCAGGCGATAACGACGTGATCGCGCCGGTCGGGTACGCTTTGCGGTATCTCGGTTGGCAGTGGACCGAGGTCGTTCCACTGCCCTCCCGTTCTCGTCCCCGGAGGATCTCATCGCTACCTCATCGTCGCCCGCAGCCCCAGCTGCCGCTACCCCTTCTGGTACAACCGCAGCCGATACCTATCGTCAGCGCCACGGCGCATTCGTCATCGAGCGTGACCGAGTACACAGTCGCTGGAGTCTGATTGCAAATCTCCGCCTGGTCGGATTCGTGGCCTTTGCCATCGTCATGTGGCAGGTGCTATTCGTTCGCTCCACCGCCGCACTCTGGGTTTTGGCGGCTGCGGTGGCAGTGGTGGTTATGACGTTGGTGCTCTACCACGGCAGGCTCCGCATCGAGCGAGATCGGCTCAACGGCTTGGTCGACGTCAACGCCATCGCCAGCAATCGTCTCGCGCTCGCCTGGAACGAACTCCCGCTGCCTCCGGATGCCGAGACTGCGCGTCAGCATGCTTATGCCTACGATCTCAACATCATCGGCCGCGCGTCAGTGGAGCAGCGCATCGGCACCCCGGCAACGCAGCGCGGCTGGGCAACGTTGCGCTCCTGGCTGCTGGCACCGGCGTCAATCGAGGATATTGCAGAACGTCAAGCCGCCGTGGCGGAACTTGCTGCCGAGATCGACCAACGGCAGGACGTTGAAGCCGCCGGTCAACTGCCGGGTGATGATAGCGGCATCATCGGCGATCCGACCGACCTTCTCGCATGGGCTGAGGGACCAATCTGGCTCCGTACTCGATCGTGGTTGATCGTCATCTCCTGGATCAGTCCGCTCGCGTTGGTTTCGCTGGTCGTTGCCCAGATCAACGGTCTCGTGAGTTGGCCCTGGTGGCTCGTTCCGGTGACCATCAACGTCATCCTTTCCCAGCTGATCGGGGCTCGCGCTTCCGACCTGGTCGCACGCGTTGCTCCCCTTCATCGATCGATCGCCGGATACAGTGACGTGTTCGCCGCAATCACCTCCCGCAATCATCAGGTGCCATTGCTTGTGCGGATCCACACGGCACTTGGCGACGGACCTGATGGCGCGGCGACGCAGATCCGCAAGCTGACCCGCACCAGCAGTTTGGCGCTGCCTCGTGGCTCGATGCTCTATTTCCCGTTTCAGATGGCATTTCTTTGGGATATCCATGTCCTCGCCGGTCTCGAGCGCTGGCAGGTGCAGGCCGGCAGCCATGTCCGCAGGTGGATCGAGGAGGCGGCAGAGTGGGAGGCGGTAGCAGCGCTTTCCGTCCTCGCGCACGATTATCCTGACTGGACCTATCCTGTCGTCACCTCGACCGAGGATCGTTTTCGAGCCGTTTCCCTGGGACATCCGCTGATCGATCAGACGGACGCCGTGCCAAATTCTGTCGAGGTTGGACCGATGGGAACCTTGCTCTTCGTGACCGGTTCGAACATGTCGGGGAAGAGCACACTTCTGCGCGCGATTGGAGTCAATGCTGTGCTTGCCCAGGCCGGAGGGCCGGTTGCCGCCGCCTCCTTGAGCCAACCGATCGTCGACATCTGGACCTGCATGCGTGTGGAGGATTCGCTCGCACGCGGCGTCTCGTTCTTCATGGCAGAGCTGCAACGCCTGAAGACCGTGGTCGATGCCGCGAAAGCTGCTACCGAGCGTCCGGTCCTCTATCTGCTTGATGAGATCTTGCAGGGCACCAATACCGCCGAGCGCCAGATCGCGTCGCGTCAGGTGCTGCAACAGCTCGCTCGCCTGCGGGCGATCGGCGCGGTTTCGAGTCACGATCTGGGATTGCTGGACGGGGATGTACTGGCAGAAGTGGCGCGCAATGTTCACTTTGCCGAATCGTTCCATCGCGGGCCAGACGGCCCGGACATGACGTTCGACTATAGGCTGCGCCCTGGTCTGGCGACGTCGACGAATGCGTTGAAACTGATGGAGTTGATCGGTTTCGACGTCGAAGAACCGACTCCCGGCCCCCGGTGACGTTGCGCCAAGACTGATGCGCCCGGCCGGTATGGAGAGGTGTCTGAACGGTAGTCGAAATCACGGGACGGGCGTTTCGGAGTTTCAGAAATTGGGGCAATCAGTTTCAAGCATCATCGGTGCTTTTCTTCGCCAAATCGTCCATTGAATCCTGTTTTTCTGTTGTGCTTGTCGCGATCCCGCCATATGATGGCGCCCATCGAACCAATCAATGCGGAGGAGTACCGGGTGACCAGGTGATTGGGGAATGTCTTCCCATGAGACACCGATCACCTGTCTCCAGAGCAAGGAGTTCAGCGTGTTGGGAATGCGTATCACCGACGTGACGGTTACCCCAGTGAAGCCCGACGAAGAGAAGCCCAAGTCGTGGCTCTCCGAATCGGTCGTCGCGAATCCAATGTCGATCTATCCTGAATACAAGGCCAAGCGCTCGTCGTGGGGGGCGAAATGGGGTCCGGAACTGCTCGTCCGGATCACGACCGATGATGGCATCACCGGCATTGGCTGCGCTGTTCCAGCTGGTGCGCGGAGCATTATCGAGGATCATTTTCGCCATCTCCTGATCGGCCGCGATCCGTTCGACATCGAGAAGCTGTGGGACCAGATGTTCCGCTCGTCGATGCCGTACGGGCGGAAGGGATTGCCGATCATGGCGATCAGCGGGATCGATGTCGCGCTATGGGACATCGTCGGCAAGGCATTGGGACAACCCGTCTGGCGATTGTTGGGAGGCGCCACCAAGGATGCCATTCCCGTCTACTCGACAGGCAACGACGTCGGATTCTACCGTCAGCTTGGTTTTCGGGGATTCAAGCTCGCGATGCCTTACGGCCCCGCGGACGGATGGGATGGGATGAAGAAAAATGTGGAGTTGATCGAGCAGACTCGCGAGATTGTCGGTCCCGACAGCGAGATCATGCTCGATTGCTACATGGCATGGAACGTCGACTACACCCTCCGCATGACGCGCCTGATCGATGACTATCGCATTCGCTGGATCGAGGAATGCCTGCCGCCGGATGACTACGAGGGGTACGCCGAACTGACGGCCAAGTCACTGATTCCGGTTGCGACCGGTGAGCACGAGTACACGCGGTGGGGATTCAAGGAACTTGTCTCGCGACGTTGCTGTCATATTCTTCAGCCGGATGTGGCGTGGGTCGGTGGCATCAGCGAAGCGAAGAAGATCGCGGCGATGGCGTCGGCGTGGGGTCTCGATGTGATTCCACACGGTGGCGGGTTGCATCCCTGGGGCCTGCATTTCATCATGTCGCAGGTGAACTGCCTACTTGCGGAGTGGGTCGTTGTCGGCAACCCCGGCGAGGAGAATCCGATTCGCCCGCTCTTCCCGTACCTCGACGGCGCTCCCCTGCCAGAGAACGGAATGATTCGCCCGACAGATACGCCGGGCATCGGAGTCACGGTGAACGAGGATTGGTTGATCCAGTAATTTGCTCGAAGCGGTGCCGCCGGCAGAAGTCCTGACGGGTCATTTCACTGGGATGAGTATGTGGCTCGCTCCACTGACCCCGGTGTCCGAGAATCTGGCACCACGCGCCGTCGAGGCAGGATGCAGGAGTCGGGAGGTGGTCCTCGAAGATTATCTTATTACCCGGATGTATTGGCCGGAAAATCCAGGCTGATATGAAGGAAACACACATCAGGCCGGGCTATTTGCCCGGCCTGATGTGTTTGTCGCTCTGCATCCATGGAAGATCAGGTCGCAGGATCGATCAGGTTGTTCTCGAATCGTCCGGTGAGTGCGAGAATCGCAACCACCACGATGACTGCCAAGGCGATCACGCCGAGAACCACGACCAGGGAGATCACATTCCCCATCGCTCGTCCACCGGGCTTGTGCTCCTTGTCAGACGCGCTCGGTCCAACGTGACCGACAAGTGACAGCAACAGAAACAATCGAAGGATCATGACACTCTCTCCTTGCGCACCCGCCTCGGGCACGAATCTGGCTTGCAGGCCGGCAGGCCTGCAAGTCGGCGCTCCCACGACCTGCGACCGAACGTCCGGTTGCCTTGGGTATCTCCAGGTGAACGCACCGACGCGTTTTCATCAGGTTTACTGTATGGGATTCATCGTCAGCGGTCCAGTTGGCTGCCAACGCTGAGATCAGACAGGTGATCCGCTCAGGTCGAGCTGGAGATCAACCGGGAGATGATTTGAATCAGGATAATCGCCACGATCGTCGAGAGATCCAGCATCCCCATCGCAGGAATAACCTGTCGAATCGGTGCCAGGATCGGCTCGGTCACGCTAAAAATCGCCTTGCCGATAGTCGATTGAAAACTGGGGTCGAACCAGGACATCAATGCCCGCGCCAGCAGCAACAAGCTGAGCGCCTGCAGAATCCAGAGAATCAGATTGACGAGGTCGAACCCCATGCACGATCCCTTTGTCGGGTGAGCCACCGCGTCACGCGCGGTCAAACTCCCGTGAAGTGACGAATACGTTTTCTTCAGTATAGTCGGGATAGTTGGGTCCCGCCGTCACTTGCGGCGCTAGACACCCGAGGGTGCGACACGCATGCCGGGTATCACGTCCCGCGCGATGAGCTCGACGATCTCGAACTCTTCGACCGGAGGATTCTGCAGGATGAACTCCCGCACGCCTACCTCCGAAAACCGTCCCACGAAATCCGTGAAGGCGTCGACGGAGTCCCACGGATGCTCGTTCGGCATCATCGGTGGCACGAAGAGCATCGAGCGCTTGACCTCGGATGGATCCCGGCCATTCTTCACGCAGGCTTCATCCATCAGTTCGTTGCGTTGTCGCATCTCCTCGGGCGTGCCTCGCGAGTTCCACGAATCCGCATACTTCGCCGCCAGCCTGATCATGCGCGGCCCATGTGCTCCCACCATCAATGGCGGGTGCGGTCTTTGGATCGAGGCGGGACGGTTGTATGCGTCTCGCAAGGTGTAGAACTTTCCATCGAAACTCGTTACGTCATTGCCGAGATAGGTATGAAGAAGTTCGAGCGCCTCAGCGTAGCGATCCACCAGTTCCCCGGTCGCGGGGAAATCGAGACCAAACATCTCGTGCTCGCTGACATACCAGCCGGCGCCCAACCCGAGCTCCAGACGTCCGTTCGAGATGTGATCGACCGTCACAGCCTCCTTGGCGAGCAATGCAGGATGCCGGAACGTGTTGCTGCTGACCAGCACGCCGATGCGCACACGCTCGGTAACGGTCGCCAGGGCACTGAGGAGGGTCCATGCCTCTAGCATCGGTCCATCCGGTTGCGCGGTCGGCACGAAATGATCCGGGAGCCACAGGCTGTCGAAACCGAGCGATTCGAACCACTGCCAGCGATCTCTCGTTTCGGGCCAGGTCCATGTCTGAACGGTCTGCAGGCCAAAGGACAACGCCGGGGGAGAGGATGATTGCTGCATCGATTGCTCACATTCATTGAATCGTCGGACACAAGAGTCGGATGGGCCCCATTGTGAGGCAATCGTCGTCACTTGCCAATTCGTCGCAAGAAGCCGAAACTGCATACACGTGTGTCAATTTCTCGACGATGAGACAGAACATTGTTGAGGTGGTTCGGGTTGCTGGCCCGATTCCTGATGCCGCCTGGTCTCTGACCATCTGTGTCATTCGCGAATAGCTGGAGGAAATATGGCTTCCGATTCAACGTCCAACGATACCAATGACGATGGCACCGCGCCGTTCGATATGCGCTTCAACAGCAAGACGCTTTATGACGGTCCGAGTCGTGCCGGTGCCCGGTCGATGATGAAGGGAACAGGGCTGAGCGACGAGGATCTGCAGAAGCCGATCATCGGAATTGCCAATACCTGGATCGAGACGATGCCATGCAACTTCAACCTTCGCCGGTTGGCGAAGCATGTGAAGAATGGTGTTCGCGCCGCCGGCGGCACGCCGCTCGAGTTCAATACGGTCGCGATCTCGGATGGTGTCACGATGGGCACCGAGGGAATGAAGACGTCGCTCGTTTCGCGTGAGGTGATCGCGGATTCGGTGGAGCTCGTCGGTCGTGGACACATGTTCGATGGCATCATCGCGCTAGGCGCGTGCGACAAGACGCTTCCAGGTCTTTCGATGGCACTTGCCCGGCTCAACGTCCCAAGCTTCATTCTCTACGGTGGCACGATCATGCCAGGCTACTGGCGTGGCGAGGAAGTCACCGTCCAGTCCGTCTACGAAGCGATTGGCGCCAATGCCGCCGGCAGGATGAGCGATGCCGATCTGAAGTCGCTTGAGGACGTCGCGTGTCCAGGAGCCGGTGCCTGCGGCGGCCAGTTCACCGCGAACACGATGGCGATGGCGATGGAGTTCATTGGTCTCTCGCCGGTTGGCTCGGCATCTGCGCCTGCCATCGACCCTCGGAAGGAAGAGATTGGGCGCAAAGCAGGCGAGATGATCATGGATCTGCTGCGCCGCAACGTCCGTCCTCTGGATATTCTCACACGGGCGTCCTTCGACAATGCCATCGCCGGGGTCGCGGCAAGTGGCGGGTCGACGAACGCGGTTCTCCATCTGCTCGCCCTCGCGCGCGAATGCAACGTGCCGCTGTCGATCGAGGAGTTCGACGAAATCTCGCGCCGCACGCCGCTGATCACCGATCTGATGCCAAGTGGAAAGTATGCCGCCGCCGATCTCGACAAGGCAGGTGGAATTCAGCTCGTCGCTCAGCGTCTCGTCAACGCCGGGTATCTCGATGGCTCGCGTCCGACCCCATCCGGACGAACACTCGCCGAAGAAGCCGCGCTTGCGGTCGAGACCGAAGGACAAGATGTTGTCCACACCTTCGACAATCCGATCAAGAAGAGTGGCGGCATCCACATCCTGAAGGGCAACCTTGCTCCGGACGGAGCTGTCGTGAAGTTGTTCGGATACGAGCGTACCTATCACAAGGGTCCGGCTCGCGTCTTCGATTCCGCCGATGCCGCCGCAATCGCCGTTCTGAACAATCAGATCGTCGAGGGGGATGTCGTCGTCATCCGTTACGAGGGACCGAAGGGTGGTCCGGGAATGCAGGAGATGCTCGGCATCACCGCCGCACTCATGGGTCAAGGGTTGGGAGCGACTGTGGCGTTGATCACGGATGGCCGCTTCAGTGGTGCCACGCGTGGCGTAATGGTCGGTCACATTGCCCCGGAAGCGCAGATTGGCGGCCCGATCGCCGCCCTGCAGGAAGGCGATTCAATCGTTCTCGATGTCGACAATCGCGTGCTGAACGTCGAGCTTTCGGACGATGAGATCCAGGCTCGATTGCGGGACTGGGTTGCTCCGGCGCCACGGTATACAACAGGTGTCCTTGCAAAATATGCAGCTACCGTGTTGCAGGCGAACGAGGGGGCGGTCACCCGCGTCAATATCTAGCCAATCGAATCGTCCCGATCACACAGAGACCCCGGCGAATACCTCGCCGGGGTCTCTTTACAGCATGTGAAGACGCAATTCATTCGCTGGCTCAGGCGGCCTTGAGGACCGCGATAATCAACAGCGCCATCAATGCCATGCTGCAGACCGTAAGGAAAATCGCCAGACCTCCGTCGCGATCCTCGCGCTCGAAGGGAACATCGTTTACAGGTACGGTTGCCACCGGAGGGCTGGGCTTTTTGAGACTGCTGCGGGGCAGGGTGTGCGCCGATTGCTTTGTTGCGATGGGTTTGGATGCGTTGGACGTACGCTTGCTATCTCGCTCCTGTCTCGCGGCAACGCGGCGCACCTTGTTTTCCTCGGCATCTCGTGCCTGCTTGGCCTGCTTGCTGCTCATGCGTTCCGCTCCTCCTCAAGATAGGATCGTGGGTGCGACCGTATGTGTGGTTGTCGTCATGGTCCTAGACTCAGGTCAGGAATCACGGAAGCGTACACCGTATTGAGAGGAACCGTTGGCGATATCTTTGCGCCTTCCCATCAATTCAGACAGCGATCTCGTAAGTGGCAAATAGCCAGGCTGATGCGTCCGACCATACCTTCAACGTACAGGTGATGGGAGAAACGACGCTGCTGCGAAACTAGACAGTATCTCAGGGGTCCTGATTTTCGTGGGGCTTTTAAGGGCAGGAATCGGAGCATGCGACCCCTCATCTGCATCGGATCCATATCTCCCAGCAAGTCAGGAAACGTTGAGCATGGAATCCCTGACCCATATCGAGATAGAAGGCATTACATTGGCCCTTGCACCCTGTGACCGTAGGCAATCACCACCTGACAGAAGAGTTGCAGTCGGCGTTGGCGAATGGCAACCGTGGGCACTTCGCATGCGAAGCAATGAACCTTGAACGTGCAATGCGCCATGTGCACCGACGTTGCTGGTCGATCAACTGAACAAAAACACTCGGTTATGGCATTCAGCGTCGCGTGAAGACTCAACGGAAAATCGATAGCACTTCTCTTGCAGGGATTTCAACCCAGACCGTCACATCAGCCCGCATGGGCCCCGATTCAGTTCTCAACCTGCAAAACATCCGTACGTCATCACGGCCTTCAAAATGCGACTGCTTCTGCTTCCTTCGACGTATGCCGCGGCTGAGCGTCGGCGCGCCGCCCGATCGCCTTGCCTCCTTCCTTCGTGCCAGGGCGACCGTGACGATTTCCAAAGCCACCTAGCCGATTTCCGCTTGGCCGATATCTGATCCCGTGGCACTTCTCGCGTCGATCGGCGTGTTTGTGGTCGCCGTAAGGGTCTGACAAAATTCTCAAGCCAGGCGTGAGATTGCCGTCGTCGGGGTGATGAGTGGACCTCATAGTGAGAGTGGCAAAAGGTGGTGCGTGGGGTCAACCTGGCGAGGTCGACGCCAAACGCCACTGGTCGGGATACTAACCTGGACCTTCTGATGTTCGACGATCAGGATGATCCGGAACTCGACATCAAACGGGCAGAAGAGATCCTTGCAGATAAACGAGTGCTGTTGGTTATCCCGCATGGCAAGAGCATCATATCCCTCGCCGGGGCACCCATATCTGTGAAAGCGAGTGATTCGCCATCACGGAGCAATCGACAACAATCCGTCGCCATTCAGCATGGTGTTCTCGCAACAATGGGTTTCGTGCGGTGGCGGTGAAGAACGAATATGCATGGTGCTACACGGTCACCTATGGCGCTTGGATATTCGACACCAATGCAAGCTAGCTTAATTGGTCTAAAGATATCGTAAAAATCATTGTGCAAGTCCATTCATTTTCATAAAATCTCATCTGATGAAGAATGTGTGCAGACTCAACTTCAAGCGGAAGGTGGTCTCAAGTTCATTCTGTGATCCGAGCCGGGTGTTCGTCTCGATCGTGGCCGTCCATCGATCGCATCAGTTTCTATTCGGAGGATTGATCTCGTGGACAACGACCCGCAGTCGGCACTTGGGTATATCAACCGGGGTATTGCCGCTCATCAGAACGAGAACAACGCCGAGGCGAGAAGATATTTCGCTCAGGCCTTGCTTCTCGATCCGACCAGCGAACTCGGGTGGCTCTGGTTCTCTGAAGTCACCGACGATCCCGGCGAGCATCGGTATTGCCTGGATCGGGCGCGCCGTATCAATCCGGACACCGCCGGCAATACGAAGAACGTTCTCTTGAGCGTTGCGAAAGCCCAAATCCCTCAGGAGATTGCCGACGTTGCACAGCCACCGCTGCCGCCCAGCATTACCGGAAACCAAACAGTTCGCACGGTCATCCCTCGTCTGCGCGTTTCTCAGATCCATCCTCTTCGAACCGCTGCAGCCGTTGCACGGGAGCAGGGTATTACCTGGTCGGAAAAACATCGATGGGTACGGGCTTTGATCCTGGTCGCATTTCTCACCATCGTCGTTAGTTTAAGCGCGTTCGCCATCTCGCACGTTTCGGACACCGGACCGCAGAAATTCATTGCGGTTGTTGGTCCGATGTCCGGTCCCGACCAAACCATCGGTGACGAGATGCGCCACGGGGCGCAACTCTCAGTGGATGCCTACAATCGCAATCGGGTCGGTCCAAAGATTGGCCTGATCGTGTTGGATGACAGGAACAATCCAGCGCTCGCAGTCCAGAGGGCAAATGAAATCGTCGCTGATTCCCGAATCGTGATGGTGATTGGGCATGGCAACAGCACAACTTCGGTCGCGGCTTCTCCCATCTACCAGCATGCGGGGATAGCTGCAATCACGAGTCAAGCGACTTCGAATGAACTTTCGAAAAATCCTGACTACTTTCGGACCGTGTTCGATAACAAAACTGAAGCAGAACTACTAACTGTCTATCTGCAGAACGTGCTTAAGGTGGAAACCATCAGTCTGATTGCGGGGCCGGGGCTGGATGAACAATCACTTTCTGATGCCATGGCAATTGACTACGCACATGGTGGCAACGTCAAGAATATTTGGCAACTCACCACGGACCACCGCGACGTGTCGATCCAGGCAATCGTCGATGGCATCGGCGCTGATCCCCAATCCGGCACGATCGTCCTCGCCCTTACCGAGCAGGACGCTCATGATGTCCTCCTCGCTATTCGCCATAAAGGGCTCGATCCGAGCATGATTGGGGGTGAATCAATGGGAAGCACGTCATTTTCCCGGTTGTTTTCTACCCAACCAGAAGAGAAGGAGACCCCCGGGTTCTTTAGCGAGGGACTCTTCGCAATCTCACCCCTGATCTTTGACAGCATGGGCGGCGACTCGCTGGCATTCAACCAGAACTTTGCCAAGGCTTACGGAATACAGCCGGGCTGGCGTGGCGCCAAGGCTTACGATGCCGTGACCGCAGGTATCTGGGCGATTTCGAATGCCTCGATTTCGGGGAAGACGTCGGATATCGAAAACGACCGCAAGCTCGTGATCATGCAGCTCCACTCCTTGAACAGTCCAAAGGTTGCCCTCCGCGGTCTTACTGGGATGCTCTTTTTCGATGTCAACGGTGATGCCCCGCAGGGCTTCTCGGTTGGACAGTTCACTTCTGGAATCCTTTCCAGTGCTCCGACACAATATCGGATTGTCGCGAACCGTTCCGAATATAACGTTGCCGAGGAGATCAGGAGCGGGCGCGCAATCGAGATTCATGGCCAACTATTCAGGCAATATCGCGTGGTCTACGTTGGCCTTGAGATGATCGAGTTGCGTGACCTCGACACCGTAGCCCAGTCCTACACTGCCGATTTCTTTCTCTACTTCCGTTATTCGGGCGATGACGCGCCGCTCAACATCACGTTCTCCAATGCGACGGACGCGGGCCTTGGGATCGGCAAACCGCTCGAATCATCGACTGCGTCGGGCGGGCTGACCTACAAGCTCTTCCGTGTCGAGGGAACGTTCGATGAACCAATGAACTTCGAGAGCTATCCCTGGGACCGGCATACCCTTACCATTCGCTTCCAGAACCTGCTGCTAACCCAAACAGATGTGGTCTACGTTCCGGATGTTTTGATTCTTGCAACGTCGAAAAGCGATCGGCTGGCCAGTGGATTTGATCGGTCGCGACCGTTCAACCGCATCCCGAGCTGGATCGCGGACGACCTGACTTTTTCCCAGGTCGCGGTTACAGCATTAGCCAACCAATACGAGATCACCAGCGTTGTCCAGTATTCCGAGTTCCGCGCCGGGGTCGAGCTTGGTAGAATTGTCCTCAGCTTTCTGATCAAAAACCTGCTCCCGTTGCTCTTGCTCGCACTCGTGACTTATATCGCCTTGTGGTTCCCGGCCGAACAAGCCAGCACCCGAATCGGCTTCTCGATCACGTCGCTGCTGGCATCATCCGTCATGCTCGGCTCGATTTCGAACCAGTTGCCAAATATCGGCTACACCGTCGCGATCGAATGGGGCTTTTACGTTTATATCGGCTTGTCGGCTATGCTGGTGCTGCTCAACGTTGCGGTCGATCGCAGTTTCAGGGCCAAATACTTTGCCCGGGTGAGAAAGCTCGACATCGCTATTCGGACGCTCTATCCGCTTGCGATTCTGGCGACGATTGCCGTTTACTGGGTCAAGTATTCCTGATTTGACGTTGCGTTCTACCGGCTGCGTGATGCACTTGAGCGGTATCGCATCACCAGGTGGGATGTGAAGAAAAGAAGATCCAGTAACAACACCCCGGAGAACAGGTCTTCGGGGTGTCGGTGTTGTTGAAGACCTTGCACTCGATGCCAGAATAAGGAATGCCGGTGCTGCTTCTCAGCGATCCGGTACAGTGGAATGCACAAATTGTGCTTGTTCGTAAGGGGTACCGCCGCGCTGCGGACTCCATGTCGGAAGCTTCATCGAGCAGCTGCATCGGACCCTCCACCGCAGGGCGGTGGATTAGCCCAGTGGGCTGACATCAGGGAGGCACATCTTCTGACCGCCGCTCCAGCGCCGTTGTTCCTGCCAGGGCGTGACAACGGTTGGGTGTCTTGGTGTCTCGTATCCGGCTTCCTGCGTATTGTGGTGGTGTCGGCTTTGCGGAATTGGTTAGCTATGAAGCAGGCGACACCCGCGGTAAAAGGTTCTCTCGAACTAGGGAATCACGATCGTGCTTTCGACGGGCACGGTCGCCAGCACCGCCCCAGTGCCATTGCTGACACTGGAGACGACGACCTCGATGATTGCCAATGGGTCAACCGTGAACTGGACTGGAGTACCGCTCGCTGTAATTGTCACGGGGTCAACCGTGAACTGCGGAGGCGCGGCTTGGCGATCACCGAGCTTCATGGTCTGTTTTTCGATCGTGGCCGATGGGAGGATTTGTCACATTTGCACCAAATGCTCGCAACGGCACGTCCGTCTTGCCGACATTGCTTACCGCCGCGGCAAGTGAGGCAGTTTCACCTGGCTTCAACGTCACGTCGAAGTAACCGTTCGGAAACGTTCCGACGGGATGAATGCCGAACAGGATCGCCCCAGCCGCGTCAGCTGCAGGTGTGGCGTCCCGAGCTGCCGCGGCGTCGATGGGAGCGACGTTCGTAAATCTGACGGCCAGTAGTCAGAAAAATGCCATCAGGCAAACGACGTTCTTCCGCTGGCATGATTGCAAAAAAGTGATCACGTCGTCCGGTGCATGTTCGGCCGGGATGGCCGCCACAGCGAGAGGACATTGCGGCGAGTCCGCTCAGGCAAGAATGTGTCAATCGCCGCAAATCGCCCCCTTGTAGCTTGGAGAGACGAGATGCCGGCGACCATTCGTCCCCTTGGGCCATCACCCATGTTGTAGTTGCGGTCCCGGCATCCCATGCTGGCATGGTTACCACGGTCCCTCAGACGGTTGTCTGGGTGCACACGCCCATATCCCACAAGGTCGAGGCAGTGGTGACGGTTCCCGCGTAGCGGTTACGGTCCAAAAAGGCCAAGCGCATGGCAGGCGGGATTGGGATTGATGTCTCGACAGCGACGTTGGACTGCGCCGGTGTGACCGGGGAGCCGACGTGGCAGGTGCCCACTACCCCGGCGGGCGGGCAGACCATACTTGCCCAGTTTGGGGACGACCCGCCGACCGGTGTCGTGATGGAAGCCGCCGGGGCATTGCAGGTGGGACTCCATCTGCACCTGACGGAGGCGGGCTGGCACAGCAGTGTGGTGAATCCAAGCGGGACCGCCCCTTATGCGGGCAGCCGCGGCACCTATGGCAAGACCGACCGGAGCGATGCCCGGTCCACTCCCCCGCCCAGCGGCGGGTGGTGGCCCTGATGCGTCGGCGCGAGCAGGTCGTGAAGATGCGGGTGATGAACCAGAACCAGGCGAGCAGTGCGCCCACGGCGGAGATCGTGGGATTCTGCGACGAGATGATCGCCTGGTGTGAGACGCAGATCGTCGCGTTCGCTACGCGGATCGCGGAACTCCTGGAGGCGGATCCGGCGTTGGCCGGCGCGGGCGGTACAGTTGCCGCTCGATGCCGGGCATTGGGCCGGTCGGCAGGACCTGGCTGATCGGGATGCTGCCGGAACTGGGGGACCTGGACCGGCGCCAGATCGCCGCGCTGGCGGGCGTGGCGCCGCACCCGCATCAAAGTGGCGGCCCAACACGATCCTTATTTCCACCGGTATGTCACGGCGTACATGGCCCGCCCCGGGAAGGAGTACAAGAGGGGCGTGATTGCCGTCGCGAACAAGATGCTGACGCTGCTGGCCGTGATGGTCCGCGATGGCCTGCTGTGGACCGAAACGCGGGCGTACCAAAGCGTCCATCCCGCCTCACACCCTTGACGGGAGAAACGGTTGCTACGGAGGCGATTTTCTGTAGGGGACCGACTTGGATACACCCATGCACCACACCGACCATACGAATGCGCATCCAATGTCAGTGGCCACATAGAGCAGCTGCGTCGGTCCCGTGGGGAGCGTTGGGGCGTTCAGCACCCGCATGGTTGCGTATCCGGAGGGTGGGTTGTACGCGATCGGTGTTGGTGCGGATCAAAAGGCGCCACCGAGCAGCGGATAGACCAGTTGTTCCCATTGTTCGGCAACGATCTGCCGGTACCGTTCTTCCGTCACGATCCGGATCAGCCGCCGGTGCTCCTCGTAGCGCTTGAAGTCCTCGTCTTCCAGACCTACCACATCACGCCAATGCATCAACGCCTGGAACCCGACCGGGGGCTGGGCAAAGGTCACCCAGACATCGGTTTTCCAGCGTTCGGGCTTGGGGATATCGATCAGGATGGCGGTCTCCGAAACCGGTTCGCCGATCATCCGCGAGAGTGCGTGGCAGAGGTCGAGTTCCACTGATCGACGTGCCGTCGGATCGAACCACAGATTGCCAAGACGACCGTAGAGCTCCGTCGCTCGCGCACTGACTTCAAGCGCGCGCTTGTGTATATGCCGCTCCGCGAGGGCATCTGCCAGTCGCCGCGTCGAAGGCGGCATACCCAGCGAGCGCATGAACGCCAGCATCGTCGCGTCATCGTGGTCGGTGAGGCTGGTCGACGTAATGTGACCGGCGATGAACGCGTCCTGAATGGCACGCAAAAGCATGATCATGCAGGCACGGTTCGTATGGTGCCAATAGACGTTGTCGAACATTTCTTGCCGGGCATTGATCAGCGAGTGAAGGGGGCTAACGCCCTTCTCGGTGACCACGATTCTTCGGGATCGAATGTCACCGATTTCGGCTATCGCGAGAGAACTCAGCAGGCGAACTGTATCGACGCCGCCATATGGGACGCTACAGGCCCGGGCGTCTCGAGGCAGATAGTCGAGCTTGTCCATGTCGAGCGTACCGGAGAGAAGTCCGCTCAGAATCTGGTCGGACTCTGGCAGTGTTTCCCGTCCCCCATGAATCAATGCTGCCACCCGACCGGGGTCGACAGCCCAGTCACACTCGAGAATCGCGGCGATCTCTCCCTGTTCGATAATCGTTCGTCCGACTTCCTCATGAGACCGCACCGGTGGTCCCAGCTCTTCGATCGCATGTGAGAATGGATAGTGTCCGATATCGTGCAACAGGGCCGCCGCAACCACCGTTCGCGCGTCCTCGACGGTGATCCACGCACCCTCCGACGAACGTGCCAGATGTCTCACCGCCTGCCGCGTCAGGTGCATCACGCCGATCGAGTGTTCGTACCGCGTATGCTTTGCGCCCGGCCAGACGCGAGAGACGAACCCCAGCTGCTGGATACGATCCAGCCGCAAAAATGCCGGCGTGCTCATCAACTTGACGTCTCGCTGTGTCAGCGGTATCAGGTCGTACAGACCGTCACGCACGACGGTCGCGGTTTCCTCGGTCGGGCCGAATCCTTCAACAACGTATTCGGACACGTGAATCTTCTCTTCGTGGAGGCATGGGACAGTCGGGTCACGCCCTTTCGGTCATTCTCGGTTCAGCATACGACGGCCGTGGGTGGCGAGCGATGCGCATGAGATGCGCAACGTCCTGGCAAGGGAGATGAACTTGGGTGATGGAGGTGGGATACTGGACAATGCATGCGAGCAGGTTGCCTGGTGCACCATTGTCGGTTGCCATTCACCAGGAGTGCTCGCCACGTTAGTCCTTCGCTGATGGAGATATCACGTCAATGAGTGTCATGCGTCGTACTGTACTTGCCGTGTCCGATAATGGCGCGGTGAAGCGGTTCTTCAGATCCAACCGCCTTGCCCGTGACCTGGTCGATCGCTTCGTCGCTGGCGAGTCGCTGGAAGAGGGACTCGCTGCCAGCCGGGAGCTCGCGCGGCGCGGGGTCTCGACCACGCTCGACCAGCTTGGGGAGAACGTCTCGACGGCTGCAGAGGCATCTGCTGCGGTCGCCTCGTACGTCAATATCCTTCGCCAGATGGAGGATTGCGACCTCGAGCCAAACATCTCGGTCAAACTCACGATGCTTGGGCTCGATCTCGGCAATCAACTGGCCGAGGACAATCTCGTGCAGGTCCTCGAGGTCGCGAGAGACGTCTCCGGCTTTGTCCGCATCGATATGGAAGGTTCCGACTACACCGCGATCACGATGAAGACCTTTGAGAGGCTCTACGCGCGCTTTCCAGAGCAGGTCGGAATCGTGATCCAGACATACATGCGGAGGGCCGAAGCCGACGTCAAGCGTGCGATCGAACTCGGTGCTCGGGTTCGGCTCGTGAAGGGTGCCTATTCCGAACCGGAGTCGATCGCATTCACCTCACGCGAACAGACCGACACCAACTACGTTCACCTGATGCGTCTTCTTCTCGATGGAGGCAACTTTCCAGCGATCGCCACGCATGATCCGGCGTTGATCGCGGCAACCCAGCAATACGCACGCGGCCGTGTGATCTCCAACGATCGTTTTGAATTCCAGATGCTCTACGGGGTAAGACGCGAAGAACAACAAAAGTTGGTCGACGATGGTTATCGGATGCGCGTCTACATTCCGTACGGGACGGAATGGTATCCGTATTTCACCCGTCGAATTGCCGAGCGTCCGGCCAACGCCCTCTTCTTCCTGCGCCAGCTGCGCGGCTAGCGGTGCCCATCGGGCAGACTCCGGGCAAAACGTACTCGCCACCACGCTGATCTGGACGCTGCGATCACGTTCCGAACCACGAAGTGCGTGCGTCGGGGGAACGGTCAGGCAGCGAACGAGTCGTCGACATGTTCGGCGGTACCTGCCGGGTCAATTCGTGTCGTTGCCGTGACATCGGGTTCCTCTTGATCGCGCGCCTGGCGCTGAACGAGTCGCAAGTGGCGTGCAATCTCGGCGGGCGCGAGACCACCATCGATCAATCCGAGGATGTAGCATGCGAGCGAGGTCCTGATTGGTTGGCGTGTGCTTCCGCCGAGTGCCGCATGCAATGATCGAATTGCCTGCTTGTGATGATTCTTGACGGTCCAGATGCTCAATCCGAGTTTGTCGGAGATTTCCTGGTAGGTCAACCCATACGCTTGCAGGCGAAGAACTTCTCGTTGCCTTCGTGTCAGGTTGGTACTGCGATCAGCAGTCGAAGTATCTGCCACCACGGCTTCGTCGCCTCCTCGCGTACATCGGACGAGAAAAAGTGTGACCGGGTGATGCTCCCGGGAGATAGGTTACAGGATCTGATATCGCTATTGTAACGAAAATTGGCCGTCCCGTCTTCCCTTCACAATTTCGGATTTCATCGCCGCCATTTTGCACGTACGCCGGTGGTAGTGCACAACGCACCAATCATGCTCACGTTACAGGTTGGACGCCAGATGGCACAATGAACGAGCCATCCTGCAATGCACGGCTGCCCGTCGTGACCGTGAGGCGATATCCGCCGTCGCGGTTCCAGGCGAACATGGGTTTGGCACAGCACGCGGTGATCGACTCAGATCGCTGGTGTGGGAGATTGAAATGAACGAACATCCTGTCCCCTTTGATTGGGACGATTTTTACATGCGAGAACACACTCAGCAGGTCACCGTCCCGTTCGCCGCAAACAGCGGGATCACATCGGTTTCTGCCAAGGGTGGAGGCCTGAATCGCCCCGTTCCGGTACAGGTCAAGGACCCTTCGGTCCTATCGGCATTGTGGGTTGCAATCAAGCGACTGCCAGCCTATGTCCGGCTCGCCGCGGCCCTTGCCCGCGATGGAGGCGTACCAGCCCAAGCGAAGGCGTCGCTCGCACTCGGTAGCCTCTATGTCGTCTCGCCGGTTGACCTAGTGCCAGGCATTATTCCTGTCCTCGGTCAGCTCGACGACCTGTACGTCCTGTTGACGTCACTTCAGATCGCCTTGCGCACGACCCCGGCAGAGATCGCCGCGCCTTATCTCGATCGCGCAGGTGTGGCGGCGGCAGATATCGAGACCGATCTTGCAGCGGTGCGGCTGTTCGTCCGCATGGTAGCGGTAAAGACCTTGATGATTGGAAGCAAGGTCGCTGTTCGCGCGGGCGGCACTGTTTCCTCTTTGGTCCGCCAATCCATGCATCGGTGGGAAGGAGCAACCCATGAGCAGAAATCGTTCTAGGGGACGCCGAGGGCGCAGACCCGGCCAGGGAGAAAGTGACGCTCCTCAGCCGGAGTCCAACCGGGAAGATCAACCGGTAGCGCCAGTTCCGGAAAACCGCACATCAGCAACCGCGACCCCGCCTTCACGACCTGGAACCGCCTCACCAGTTGCGTTTGCAGAACCTCGTGATCCTCTGGCGCAGGGTCGATCCCAGGGTGGTCACCGGCCAGATTCCCGGCAACGATCACGTGGGCCGCAAGGTCCCCAGGAGCCCCGGGATCCGCAGGACCGCTCGTCCGGACCGGATCGACCAGCGAATCAGGAGCGCGGACAGCGTTCGCGCCCCCAGCAGTCCGATGGTCGTCCGGCACCTGAACGTGGCGCCGACCGTATTGCTGGAGCGCGCGGACACCGACCTCAGGGAGGAGATCCCGCGAGCCGACAACGTCGTCGACAACCTCGCCGTCGGCCGTCCCCGATCCCAGTTGCCTCTGAAGTGGTGGTGAAGGAGAGCGTACCGATTCCGGTTCCTCTGCGGCCGATGTCGATGCGCAAAATCTCGGAACTCGGAAATGGCGAGCATCTCAACCTCGGATGTCCGATGCTGACGCGTACCCGCCTCGCTCTCCATGCCAGCGATGGCCTCCGCGCAGGGAGATGCTCGTTGGGCTGGGCCGTTCATGGGGAAGACGAAGTCGTTCTCTGCCTTCACACCCCAAATCTGCTCGATTGCTGGAAAGTGCATCCGGAGCGAATCGCGATGATCGAGGCTGAGCTCAACAGGGATGCAACGGCCGCCGACTGATATCCATGCTGTCGCCGGCCGTTGCATGGGGTGCGGTTTAATGGGAACTAAGTGATGCCTGCCCGCGCGAAAGTTGTTCTCTCGTCGCACTTATTGGACGATCACCTTCCCAGACAGCATGTTCGCGGATATACGCTGCCACGTTCTCCGGCGTAAATTCGCGAAGATTCATGACCGGATATTTGGGATCGGTCGGCATGTAGAGGTGGAAGGTGAACTCGATCGGTTCGGTGCGCTCCATCTCGGCCCACCACTCGTACAAGGTAGGGAGCCAGCCGAATTCTTTGGACCGAATGCGCCACAGCGCAACACCGGCACCACGTTCGTATGCGAGCGCCTCACCAAAGTAGACGTGGGCGTCTCCGCTGTTCTCGATCAGGGCCCTGACGTCATCGAAGTGACGTGGTGAACCTTTGAGCGCGAACCGATACCCGGAGAAAAGCTCCGGCGGCTTCACGGCCATTTCTTTTCGGAGTCTCTCCCGCCGCCATTCCCATGGGAACAAGACCATCTGCTCTGTTGCCTCCAGCCACGCGGACGCTTTGCCGCCTCGGCTCGTGTTCGCACCGGGGCGCTGTTCCCCGGTCAGGATGTTTTTCATTGTACCGCTAAGCTACGGGCACGCGCTGATCGGCATTCCTCGTCGGACGTTGCAAGTCTCCAGTCTCCGAATGCTTTTTCAGGGGTTCTGACCGGTTCAATGGCGGGAGTCGGCGTGAGGCATCTGCTGATTGGCAACAGCCGAGCGCCAAACGTCATCGCCGCTCGCACTGAACACCGATCTTCTCGATCCGGACCGGGTTCATTGGCAATTACAACGTTGTAGGGTTCATGGGACGCAAACGAGACCGATCTTCCATGTCGCAGGGCATGCCAGAAACATCCATACGATTGGCGACTGAGATACATTTTGTAACCACAAACTCATGCTCGACTACGCCTCTGTGCGTTGCTCCATGCAGACTTCAGCCATCGTGGGCCATCGCAGCGGGGTGCCGGGCGGCGCCAGCGATATGTGCGGGGTGTATCGACTTCCTGCCCGCCGCCTCATCGTCCCGCCGTCCAGCCGCGCGCTTTAGGGAGCATCGGGCCGAAGCGCGGGTCCTCAGTTGCAATTCTTTGCGACTCGATCGATCCCCGGTTTCCACGTGACAACAGTCCGTAACGAGGGGTAACGAAGAGAGGAGGCAGTCGGCAATAGATGATTGTGCAACCGTATCGTGCGCACGAAATCTCGAGATCAAGGTGAAGTGCAATGAGGAGGAACTCAAGGATTTACGCGCTCGACTGGATGCGCATGGGATCCCTGTCACAGTGCATCTATGCCACGTCGACACGTATTTTCATGTACGCACTGGTCGGCTCAAGCTTCGCGAGGTGCGCAGCGAACATCATCCCCCCTCATCCAAGGCAGAACTCATCGCGTATGTTCGTCCGGACGAAGCCGCTTTCCGCTGGAGCACGTATCAAGTCACCGCGATTCCGCTCGCCGAAGCAGCCACGCTGATCGCATCGTTGGATGGCACGCTTGGCACGCGAGTGCGCGTCGTGAAGCGGCGTGCTCTCACGTTCTGGGGGCGACCCGCATCCATCTCGACACGGTGGATGAGCTGGGAACGTTCGTCGAACTCGAAACGCTGGTCGGCACCGAATCGGACGTCGTCGCGGCGACGGAGCACGACCGCATCTTTACGGCACTTGATCTCGATCGATGGCGACCAATCTCGGGTTCCTACAGCGATCTGCTGCCAGCGCCGCTGGCCGAGCAATTTGCCGCGCCGCTGCACGCCCGGCACCTCGATCGCTGACAGGTTCCAACGGGTCGTATCGTCCCGTTGTTTAGCTGGAGGATTCACTTCACCGTATTGAAGGTAGCTGCAGGGCGCCGCTAGAGGTGCGGCACCACGGCTCCGGAGGAAGAAGCATACTCGTGCTCCGAGGCACTGCGCAGCTGATCCCGGCAATCTAAAACATGAAGTTGCGCTCGTGGTCTGTCACGTTACACCTGCCAGACAGGTCGATAGCAAGCCGAGGCATGAGAGATATCTCGACAACCTCCATCGCAGCTGCCCGTCGCAGCTGCCCATCGCAGCTGCCCGTCGCAGCTGCCCGTCGCAGCTGCCCGTCGCAGCTGCCCATCGCAGCTGCTGACATCACGAACCCACAAGAGGATCGTGAGAAGACCGCTTGCCTCCGGAAGTACGAGTTTGATCTCAGAGATGTATTGCGCCATCAGGAGCAGCACGATGCGACTCGGATGCGATCCACTGCTGAAATCACGGATTGCACGACATGCCACCTGATGGAACCGTGGACTTCTCCACGTGCCGGGCGCCGGTGTCGTCATCGTTGACAACGCTCTAGTACGTTGCGCGGCCGCCCGAGATGTCGAACACGGCCCCGGTCGTGAAACTGATGGAATCGGAGCAGAGGAATCCGACCAGTTCCGCTACTTCCTCCGGTTGCCCCACCCGCCCCATCGGAATCCGGCTGGTCATGTAGGCGACGTGCTCGTCGGTCAGTTGCTTGAGAATCTCGGTCGCGATCACTGCGGGCGTGACCGCATTGACGATGATGCCCTTGGTCGCGACTTCCTTCGCGATGGATTTCGTCAATCCGATCACCCCTGCCTTCGCGGCGGAGTAGGCTGACGCATTCGGGTTGCCTTCCTTGCCGGCGATCGACGCGATGTTCACGATTCGACCATACTCCCGTTCGATCATCCCCGGGAGCGCCATGTGGCAGCCAATGAACACACCAGTCAGGTCGATGTCGACGACCTGCTTCCATTCCTCGATCGAGAGTTCCCAGGAGGGAACTGCCCGTCCCGCGATGCCCGCGCAGTTGACGAGAATCGAGACTGCGTCCCATGACTCCTCGAGGTTGCCGAGTGCCGCTATCCACTGCTCGGGGTTCGTGACATCGAGCGCGACACCAACTGCCTGCGATCCAAGTTTGGCCGCCGCCGCATCAGCTGCTGTCTTGTCGACATCGGCGATCGCAACGCGCGCACCATCTGCCGCCAGCTTGGTGGCGATCGCCAGCCCGATTCCGCGGGCGGCACCCGTCACAAGCGCGACGCGATTTTGAAGACCTTTTTCTGACACGGACATCTTGTTTCTCCGGCATGGTGCAGGTGCATTGGTGGCCATCTGGTTCTTGGGCGATCTTACACAGCCCAAACACTTCTCGCCATCTTTTCATGCATCGGCGTCAATTTTCGCCTGTCTCGATCGATTGGCGGGGATGAGTCAGTCCCGATAAGTCTTGTCACATGTGTGTCCCACGGAATCGAAGCGTCGCCGTACCTCGATGGTTCCTTTGGAAGGGCGTGCTTTCCAAGACCTCTGGCACATGATAGATTCACCGCATTCGGGTCCCAGGTTCCCGGACGGATGCATCTTCCTGAATGGCGCCTGCAGAAGCAGGAAGAGAGATGTCAGATCGTGAAGAAATCTCGCAGTCTTCTCGGCAACACGATCGACGTTGATTGCGTGAGCCACCTGAATTACCCAAAGAACGGCAGCGATTGCGGTCGCGCTCGTCGTTGCTGGAGGGGCCAAAACCTCCGGCGACGCGCAGGATGTGTTGTCGATGAAATCGCTTACCAGTTCCGAAAGGCAGCCCACGCTGTTGATTCGCAACGCCACCCTCGTTGCAACGATGAATGACGAGGGGCTCGAACTCGAATTCGCCAGCATTCTGATCGAGGGCTCCCGCATCGCACAGATAGGACCCGCCGATCAGCTTCCTGCCATCGCCGATGAAGTGATCGATGCCTCCGGGATGGTGATTTTGCCCGGCCTCGTGAACACCCATCACCACTTCTCGCAGACGCTCACTCGTGCAATCCCATCGGTTCAGGATGTGGACCTCTTCACCTGGTTGAAGAAGCTCTATCCCGTCTGGGCCGGGGCGACCCCTGAAGCGATTCGGGTGAGCACCAAGGTGGCGCTGGCGGAACTCCTCTTGTCTGGCTGCACGACTGCCAGCGACCATACCTACGTTTGGCCGAATGGTGCGAGACTTGACGATCAGGTCGAAGCCGCACAAGAGATCGGCATGCGTTTTCACCCCTCGCGTGGTTCGATGTCGGTCGGCGAATCCAAAGGTGGACTTCCTCCCGATTCCGTGGTGGAGGCTGAGGATGCCATCCTTCGCGATTCACGTCGCGTGATCGAAACATTCCACGATTCAGCACCGGGCGCCATGGTTCGGGTCGTTCTTGCCCCTTGTTCACCGTTCAGCGTTTCGCCCGATCTGATGCGAGAGAGTGTGGCCCTCGCTCGATCCTATGGTGTGCACTCGCACACGCATCTCGCCGAGACACTCGACGAGGCAGAATATTGCCAGGAGGCGTTTGGCAGAACCCCGGTCGAACTCTGTGAAGGTCTTGGCTGGACGGGCGAAGACGTCTGGCATGCGCACTTCGTGCATCCGTCCGCTGACGAAGTCGTCCGCCTCGGCGCCTCGCGGACGGGCGCAGCGCATTGCCCCTCATCCAACATGCGGCTCGGATCGGGTATGCCGCGAGTAACGGACTGGGTGCTCGCCGGGCTCCGGGTGGGCCTTGGGGTGGATGGTTCCGCGTCCAACGACAGCTCGCACATGCTCTCGGAAGCCCGGCAGGCAATGTTGCTCCAGCGCGTCTCCGGAGATGGCAACCCTCCGATGCCTGCCCGCGAAGCCCTGCGGATCGCGACCCGAGGAGGTGCCGAAGTGCTCGGCCGTGATGATGTCGGCTATCTCGCACCGGGCATGCAGGCGGATCTGATTGGCATCCGCGTCGACACCCTGCCGTTCGCCGGCGCCGCCGTGCACGATCCGCTGGCTGCGCTCGTCTTTTGCCATCCGCAGCAGGTCGATCTCAGCGTTATCAACGGTGATATCCGGGTCCGCGATGGCCAGATCGTCGGGATCGACCTGTCGGCACTGGTCAAACGTCACAATCAGATAGCCGTTGCGCTTGCCCGCGGTGAACTTGCGGTCAAACGCCTCTACTAGCCAGACCGGCGAGTCAGACCGGCGTCAATCGGCTTGTGCGGATCTCATGATGTGACCCATCGGTATCGCCTGTCACACCGGTCTCCCACCTGCGAGCATCTTCCCAAGTGTTCAGCCAAGTGCTAGATTCTGAGGAGTCGGGTCCCATGTCGAACTTCCAACGTGCCGTTCCGCGAGGGCTGCACGCAATTCAGGAGGCCCCTGAGCATGAGTGAGCACCATTCTTCCAATGTTGTCGACGGCAAATCGAAAGCCAATCGAGTCGACCGTCGCCGGTTTACCCAAGGGATCGCGGCGACCGCGGTCGCGCTTGGCGTTGTGAGTCATGCCGCCGCCAGTGGCGCTCAGGATAAAGTCAAGATCAAGTTCTGGACCCACACGCACCCGCCGATGGTGGAGTTGAACAAGTCGCTGATCGCGGACTTCATGGCGGCGAATCCGGACATCGAGGTCCAGTACGAGATCATTCCGAACAACGATTTCGCGACCAAGATGCTGGCGTCGATGGGCACCGGCACCGGTCCAGACATCATCAACATGGACGATTCTCAACTGCGTTCGACATATATCCCCAAAGGATTGGTACAAGAGATCGACTCCACCAGCATGGGGTACGGCTCACTTGACGAGTTGAAAGCCGCCTATATCTCCACAGCGCTCGAAGGCTCGACCATCGACAGCAAGGTCTATGGCGTTCCGAGCGAGTTCAACGTCACGGCGATGGCCGTCAACGATGCCGCGTTCAAGGAAGTCGGGCTGGATCCTGCAACGCCGCCTATCAACTGGGACGAGGTCGACACGCAGGGTGAGAAGCTGGTCACCAGGGACGGCGACATGCTCACCCGCCGGGGCTTCGACTTCGTCTACCTGCATTCGGGATGGTATCACCAGCTTTTCGGAACGCTGCTGCTCCAGACCGGTGGTCGCTACGTCGCTCCCGATGGCACGACCGTCACCGTTGCCGATCCGGAATCCGTGGCAGCACTGCAAATCTGGTACGACCTGATCTACAAGGCCAAAATCGCCGATCCGAACGTGGCGAATCAGGATGCCACGGTTCCCTATCAGGATTTCCTCGATGGCAAGGTCGTGATGACGCCCTTCAATCCTTGGGGAATGGGGCAAATCACCAAGGACACGACGGTTTTCGACAACTGGTCGGTCGCACCGCTGCCGCAGCTGCACCCGGTCAGTACTGCCTCGGACGCCACTCCTGAGGCCAGCCCGATCGCGACCGGTGCCGCGCCAGTCACCCCACTCTACGCCTATTACTGGGCGGTCAATGCGTTGACGACAGACGACGCCAAGAAGGCTGCCGCGTTCAAGCTGATCGGCTATCTCTCCTCATATCCGGGACGATGGTTGAAGGAAGCAAGTTTCATCCAGCCCAAGGCCGGTTGGGAATCGTCGCCGGAGGCGGCCGACCTTCCGTTTTTCAGCGTCTGGTCGAGCGAAATGCTGAAGGGCCAGTTTCTGCCGATCGTGCCAGCCGCAGAGCAGGTCGATACATTGATGAAGGCCGCGTTGGAGCAATCCCTCCTTTCAGGCGAGGAACCGCAGCAGGCGCTCGATGCTGTCAAGCCGCAGATCGAAGCCGCAATCTCGAGTAGGTAGCGCCGCGTCACCTCGTCATATCTGCAGCGGCATTTATCGTCATGTCGAGCTTGTCGAGGCATCTCTCTGGGAATCGCTCGTTCCGGAAGAGATGTCTCGACCCATTCGGCGGAGTTTATCCTCGCGGCGCGAACGAGCGAAGTGGAATGGGCTCGGCCGCGTTGCGCGATGTAGCTACCAGGGCAGGCTTTCGCTTGACATGACGGTCGATGTCTGGATTCCGTCCCTGGGCATTCCGGCAGGCATTAACGAGCGTTGCCCAATGGTCGATGCAGCTGCTGACACGAAATCTGCATCGACGGATCTTATCGTTGGGAGGTTGATACCTGTTGCCGCCGAGTGACGTATCACACATGGCAAGGAGACACGATGCTACGCGGCCCGGAAAGCGCTGACATCGTCAGCCCTCGTCATCGCAGGTTCAAGCTGACCTACATGCAGCTGCGGAATCTTTGGGGGTTTCTGTTCGCCGTTCCGGCGCTCTCGTTCTTCGTCATCTTCGCCATCTTTCCCATACTGCGGACGTTCTACCTCTCATTCTTTGCGTTCAGCCTGGTCGACAAGCCGGTCTATGCAGGACTCGATAACTTTCGGGGACTTGCTGGCGACGGTCGATTTCACGCGTCCCTGATCAATAGCTTTCTTTACGTCTTCTACACATATGTGCCGGTGTCTATCCTTGCCCTGTTGCTCGCTCTGGCTCTGAATACCAGAATCCGGGGGCGGGGGTTTTTTCGAACGGTCTATTTTGTGCCAGTTGTCATGAGTTGGGTCGTCGTCTCCGCCATCTGGAAGCTGATCTTCAATCGGCAGGGATTGATGAACACCTTCTTTCTCGGCTCCGTCGGCATCTCACCCAAGAACTGGTTGACGGATGTCAACTTCGCTCCCGATGCGATCGTCATCATGAGTGTCTGGAAGGAAGTCGGCTTCTTCATGGTTGTCTTTCTCGCGGGACTTCAAAGCATACCGTCCGATTATTTCGAGGCGGCCAAGGTCGACGGGTCGAACGAACTGCAGGTCTTTCGTTTCATCACCTTGCCACTGCTTCGTCCCACCATTCTCTTCGTAAGCGTCATCAGCATGATCACGGGACTGCAGGTTTTCGTCCCCCAGTGGGTGATGACCGCCGGTGGTCCGGTCAACGCCACGCTGGTCATGTCGCTCAACATCTACCAGACGGCGTTCGTCTTCCTTCAGGGCGGGAAGGCCGCTGCGATGTCGGTCGTGCTCTTTCTGATCATCGGGTCGGTGACGCTTCTTCAATTCTGGCTCAACCGGATCGGCAACGATTCCTGACCGCGATGCTCGATCGCATTCGACCGCAAAGGGGCATCTGCCGTGGTTGCAACTCCAGTCTCGCCATCTGACATTCATCATCGAAAACGATTCGGCTGGGGGTATTTGGCGATCTACGTATCGGTGATCATCTTCGGCATACTGATTCTCATGCCGTTCGCCTACATGATCTCGACGTCGTTGAAAACCCGGGGCGAGGTGTTCACGACTCCCGTGCAGTGGATTCCGTCCACCCTGAAGTGGAACAATTTCTCGGATGCCTTGAATGAATATCCGATCGCCCGGTATTTCCTCAACAGCATGTTCGTTTCGACGAGCGTGACGTTGCTCAATCTGGTGACGTGTTCGCTTGCCGGGTACGGCTTCGCGAAATTCACGTATCCGGGACGAAACATCGTGTTTGGGATCGTCCTGGCAACGATGATGATCCCTCTCTCGTCGATGATTATTCCTCTTTTCCTCGTCGTCAAGAGTTTTGGCTGGATCGACACCTATTACGGGCTGATCATTCCCGCCGGCACCAGTGCGTTCGGCATCTTCCTTATGCGCCAGCACATGATGTCCATCCCTGACGACCTGCTGGATGCGGCCAGACTCGACGGCACGAGTGAACCCCGCATTTTCCTGACGATGGTGTTGCCCATGAGCAAGACGGCGCTCTCGTCGCTGGCGATCTTCATCTTCATGTGGAACTGGGACAGCGTGTTGTGGCCGTTGCTGGTCGCGACCGGCGACAGATATCGCACCCTGCCGCTCGGCGTCGCTCTGTTCGAGAGTTCCTATGGCACCAACTACCCGCAGCTGATGGCGGTCGCGCTGCTGGCGATGCTCCCAGTCCTGATCGTCTTCCTCGTTCTCCAACGGAACTTTGTCGAGGCCATGACGATGTCCAGCGTCAAGGGGTAGCTATGCGCTCGGCACCGATACCCAAGTCACCATCTGACTGTCACCAGAAGGACGGATACAGAAGTCTGGAACCGTCCTTGCTGCGCATACGAAAGGGTGTAACTCCATCCCTTCCGGGCATCAATCTAGAGCGCCTTGAACACCGCACAGGCGTTCTGACCACCGAAGCCGAATCCATTGGCGGCGGCAGCTTTCACCGTCAACTCACGCGATGTGTTTGGCGTGTAGTCGAGATCGCACTCCGGATCTGCTTCGGTCAGGTTGATCGTGGGCGGAATGAGACCGTCGCGAATTGCCAGAATGCATGCCAGCGATGAGATTGCTCCCGCTGCACCAAGGAGATGACCGAGCATCGACTTGTTCGCAGAGATCGCCAGATTCTGGGCATGGTCGCCAAAGGCTCGCTTGAGTGAGACCGTCTCGCCGACATCACCGATCTTGGTCGCGGTGGCATGTGCCGCGACATAATCTATGTCGGTTGGCACCAAGCCAGCGCGGCTGATCGCTCGAGTGATCGCCGCCGCCTGCCCGCGCCCGTCAGGACGATTGCCCGTAATGTGATAGGCGTCGGCCGTGTACGCCCCGCCAGACGCGACGCAGATCACATTGGCGCCACGCCGTGCCGCGTGTTCCTCCGATTCGAGGATCACCGCGCCTGCCCCCTCACTGAACACGAAGCCGTCACGATTGATATCGAACGGTCGGCTTGCGCCTGCAGGGTCGGTGTTGTTTTTCGATAGTGCCCCCATGTTGGTCAGGCTCGCGATCGCGACTGGGGTGATGCCACCCTCCGTGCCGCCCGCGATTACCACGTCGACATCGCCGCGCTCGATCATGTAGACCGCATCAACCATTGCCTGAACCCCGGCGGCGCAAGCTGCGACCGATGTGACTGTCGGTCCCCAGATGTCGAAATTGATCGAAACCTGGCAGCTCGCCATGTTCGGTGCGAAGATCGGGATCAGGAATGGGCTGACCCGCCGCGGTCCATTCTCCCGCATCACGTTTACATCGTGTTCGATGGTCGGGATGCCGCCACCGCCAGTGTTCATTACGATCCCGATTCGCTCGCGGTTCTGGTCGGTGATCTCCAGCCCGGCATTCTCGATGGCTTCGCGTGCGGCGGCCACGCCGAACTGCGAGAAACGATCCATGCGGCGCGCGGCTTTCGCGTCCATGTGATCCTTCGCCACAAAATCGGGAACCTCGCCGGCAATCTGGACTTCAAACCCTGTTGCATCGAAATTCTGAATCGTCCGAATGCCGGATCGGCCCGCCAGCAGGCCCTTCCATAGTGTTTCGGCACCTATCCCCAGTGGCGTGATAGCGCCCAAACCGGTTACGACCACTCGCGTCACTATGTCTGTCCTTTCGCCTGCGTCAATGCTGAACAGGGAATCATGTGATGACTATCTCTTCTCAGGAGGTGATCCGATCGAAGGCACCATGCCTGATCGCACCGACAGGTTTCTTCGGTGAGCAACAGTGTGCTTGCGCGATGTACACGCTATCACCCTATTTTACAGGCGTTTGCGCGCAACTCCCACTTTTGCCCGGATTGCCACCGAATACGGACTGGCAAGGACCATTCCGGCTCGCGACTCGTCTTTTCGGCAGTGCCCCGAGCACCTGCATCGGAGACAGTCGAAACAGCACTCTCAGAAAACTCGCCAGCGGAGAGATGTCTCGACCCATTCAGCTTCGCTCTGCCGCGCTGCGCGATGTAGATATCAGGGCAGACTTTCGCTCGACATGACGATCGCAGGTAGGAGCGGCGTGCAAAAGCGAGATGTCTCGATTCATTCGGCGGAGTTTATCCTCGCAACGCGTCAGACTTTCGCTCGCCATGACGAAATCGGGGAGTCGGCGTTGTACATGCGCTCATGAATAGGCCGGACTAGAGCAATTCTCTGAACGTGTGCCCGTTTCGTCGGGGTGCCGCCGCAAACACGGGGGATCAGCCCGCTGGCAGGGACAATTTTTGCCCGCTGCTCTTTGAGGTGCCTCGACATTCATCCGGCGCGGTGCTCGGCGCGGCTGCTCGGTGCCGCTGGCAACATGACGGGAAGCGGACAGATTTCCGTCATGAAGGCCCTGGCGTAGCCTCTTCACTCGCGGCCATCAGATCCTTCAGGCCGATCGTCTTCACGTTACGGTCGATGCGTTTGATCAGGCCTCCGAGCACACTGCCCGGACCGAGCTCGACGAACGTCGTGACGCCGCCATCGATCATCGTTTGTACCGACTTCGTCCAGTTGACTGGCTGTTCGACGTGGTGACGAAGTTCTTCGCGCACGCCATCGACGGTGGTGATCGCCGTGCCGCTACCGTTACCGATCACCGGGATCTGTGGCGTCTGCAAGTCGACGTCCTGCAGCAACCGGTCCAATTCCCGGGAAACCTCGGCCATCAGCGGGGAGTGAGAGGCGATGCTGACGTTCAATCGGGCCACCCGCTTGGCCCCCGCCTCCTTCGCCAGAACCATCGCCCGTTCGAGCGCGGAAACCTCCCCGGAGATCACGGTTTGACCTGGACAGTTCGCGTTGGCGATATTGATAATGCCTTCGCTCGACGCCTCTGCACACACCGCGGTCAGTTGCTCGTCAGTCAGCCCGAGCACAGCCGCCATCCCTCCCGGGCGTTTGACGCCGGCTTCCTTCATCAGTCGTCCGCGTTCCCGGACCAGCGTCAGCGCGGTTGGGAAGTCCATGACACCGGCCGTCACCAACGCCGTAAACTCGCCAAGCGAGTGTCCGGCGACCATCACGGGGTGCGTTCCCGGCGCCTCGCGGCTGACGATCGAATCTGCCACGAGCAGTGCGGCGAGACTGTGCGTCAGCAACGCTGGCTGCGCATTCCATGTGTCCGCCAACTCCTCGTCGGGACCGTGAAGCATCAGGTCGGACAGGGGAACGCCAAGTTGCTCGTTCGCATTCTCGAACAGGTTCGTCGCCCCATCGGAGATCTCGATCAGTTCCGCTCCCATCCCAATCATCTGGCTGCCTTGGCCGGGGTAGATGATCGCGAACGAGTTGCCGAGCAGGTCCTTGATTGATGTCGTCATATGGTGAAAATATCTCCGGCATCCCGGTGGGAGATGCGAGTTGGTCGAACAATCGGGCCGACGGTATGGATCGCACCACACCTTGGCAAACTCGAACGATGGTACACGATCTTCACATAACGGGTTTCACTATCGAGAGACAGGACATGCGGCTTTCGATTCGTCACTCACTGCTTTTGCAACATGCCAAGCTGAACGACGGCGTTCTCGTAGAGCGATGCGACCCAATCGGGCGCTTCCCTGACCGCCCATTCGGCGTTGAGCATCGTATTGTGGAGGTCGTAGAGGCACTCGATCGCTGAGCTGTGCGGGGTTGGCGACGGTGACAAGCGATCGTACAGGTCGCGCAATGGCTGCCGGTACAAATCGGGACGAGGATCGTCTGCCGGCCCACCAGCAACGAATCGCGAGAACTCGTAAAGGCGGTCGCCGCCTATCGCATTACCCCAATCCACAATGCCGGTGATCGTGCCGCCTGCCGGATCGACGTAGACCTCCATGTCGCCCAGATCCGAGTGCAGGAGCGCGCTGGGGCGACGACCTAGCTCTGGGGACAGATCGGAAAGCGTATCGAAGAGCGTTTCGGTGAAGGCATCGGGTATGGCACCCGACGCCTCAAGAATGGCTGCCGACCGCTCAAAGCCCGATCGTAGCCAATCTGGCCACGATCTGAACTTGCCGCTGCCATTGACGTCGAGCGGTCCGTAGCCGTCGATTTGGATACTGTGAAGCGTGACGAGATGCCGCGCCAGTTCCGCCAACATGTTCAGATGCTGCGCTCGACTCCAATCGGCACTGTGCCACCAAACGCCACGGAGATGTTCCATCGCAAACCAGTGCCCTCCAGGCAGGCGCGCATCGTCTCCCTGCCCGAGCATCGCCGGCACCGGGAAACCCAGGCTGGAGGCCATGGACGACGTATGCGCCTCGACTCGCACATCCTGAAGAGCACTCGCCTTGATCACGACCTTGCGACCGCTTGCCAGCGTTGCGCCCATCACCACGGTCGGACCCCATGTCTGGAAGATTTCCGTATGGTCAATCGCTCCGAATGTCTGCTCCAGAATTTCTCTGGCAGCCTCCACCTGCCCGTGACGCTCACCTGGGATCATCGATGTTCTCCTTTCGGATGAGGGTCGTTCAACGTATGCGTGTGACGACGTTCGAGTATTCAGCGTGCCGTGAGCGAGCACTATCCACAAGAGACTGGCCGTGAAGCGTCGATACGATCCAGCAATCGCCGGTAGGTCTCATTAATCTCACCATCGATCGTTTCAACGAAGCGGGTCTTTGGTCGTTGGGAAAGAGTGTCGAGCATCGCCTGATACATGCCGGTGATTGCTTCATCCCCGCCATGGCGTTGCTGCAGTGCCGCCGCGTCACGATGAGTATCATCTTCCGGATTCTGTGAGCGCCGCATGAATCGACGTATTGCGTCGTCGGGACTGCTCACCAGCGCCGTTTCGATGAACTCGATGTTGGTTGCCCGACACAGGTGTTCAAGCTGTTCGATGAAGTCAATGCGTCCGAGAAACTGGGGAACGACCACGTCGCGCCCGTCTGCGAACTGGACAGACGCCATCTGCAACGCCATCTTTCGCGCGATGACTCCTGCCTCGGCTGGTGTGTCCAGCCACCGGCCGAGCAGACCGCGGATGACGTCGATGTCGAGCACGAGGGTCAGCGGGTGGTCCTCCGCGAAGCGACGGGCGAGTGTTGACTTGCCGCTTCCCGGAGCCCCATTGATGAGTACGAGACGAGCCATGGGTTCCTCCAGCATGATCGAGGCCGAATTATTCGGAGATCTTTAGAGTGGCGAGGCCTTTGGGAACCCGTCGTGTTGAACGAAAGCCTGCCCTCGCAGCGCGGCCGAGCGAAGCCGAACGGGTCGAGACATCTCTCTCATGACGGGTATTCTGGGGGAGATTTCTCGACAGGCTCCGGTGCAGTTGCTGAAATGACGGTATGCGTTCAGGTATTGTTCGTGAATCATCCGTGCCATCCGGAATGTCTATCCGCGAATGAAGCCGCCTTCCGAGTTGATGACCTGACCGGTGATCCACCTCGCGTCGTCGCTGACCAGCCATGCGATCAAGCGCGCGGCGTCCTCCGGCGTGCCGATGCGACCGGACGGGGTCTTGTCAATCACAGCTGTTTCGATCTCCGGGGTCATCCAGCCGGTATCGGTGGGCCCCGGATTGATCACGTTGACCGTAATGCCCTGTTTGGCGAGTGCCGGTGCCACCGATTGCGAGAAGGCGATGATCGCACCCTTGCTCATCGCGTAGGCCAACTCGTCGGGCATCGGTCCGAGATGCTGCCCAGAGCTGAAATTCACGATTCGCCCACCGGCGTTTTTCGTGAACCGCCGTGCCATCTCGACCGAGAGCAGCGCGGTCGCTCGTGCGTTCACGAAGTAGTGATTGTCGACCGACTCCGACGTGAGTGTTTCCCACGAATCATGTGTCGACCAGGCGGCGTTGTTGATCAGGATGTCGGCTGTTCCCAGCCGCGACTCGACCTCGTCGAACAGTCGCACACCTGCGTCGGGGGCGGACAAGTCGAACTCGATTGCTTCTGCCCGTACGCCCATTCCGCGCAGTTCTGCCAGCAACTCAGCTGGCTCGTCCACCGAACTGCCGTACATGCCGGTGTCGTATCGCGTCCAGTGCGTGAACGCAACCTCGGCCCCGGCGGCGGCTAGAGCTCGGCAGACCGCCGCTCCGATTCCGATCCGTCGGCTGGCGCCGGTCACGATCGCGCGCTTGCCAGCAAGTGAAGTCATGGTCATTCTCAATCGTTTCGTACGGATTGAACCTGCGGCCCATTCCACGCTGTTTTTCGTCAGCAGCCAACCGCAAGGACAGGAGGGTGGGCGATCGCGAGAGAAACCCCATCGCCATACCGAAGGGCGCTATCCCGTCTCGGTCCCTTGTCGAATACACCTGCCGCCTCAGCGCTGTCTCAAGAGCCACAACTGACGATCCCACGAGACGACGTACACAATGCCGACACCCGTCAGCAAGGTCTCCGCAGCCGCACGCGAGCCACTCGTCCAGATTCCGTAGGCGGCAAGTCCGAACACCCCGAACTCTATCGCCAGCCGCAACCAGCCGGGAATTGCCACTGGTGGATTCGGGTTGCGGGACGGATCGTCCCGAACCGCAAATACCCCCCAGATCGCGGCCGAGATGGCCGGGATGACCAACGCGAGCAACGTCCCGTAGATACTTCCATCGCCGAGACTCCATCCCCACCAGCCGAGTCCCCCGATTGCCGCAATCTCTAGCGCGAACCGCACGAGGCCGATCGTCAGCGGTTGATGTGGAGGTTCCCGCCCATTCTCTGCCTTTGTCGTATCCGGTTCAGCCTGACTATTCTGCGGCATCGAACCGGCGCAGTACCAGACATGCGTTCTGACCGCCAAGGCCGAACGAATGCTTGGTCATCACGTTCACGTGATGTGCTTGGGGCGTCCCGTGCACGATATCCAGACCGATCTCGGCGTCTGGAGTGAGGTAATTGCGTGTGGGCGGGATGAGTCCGGCACGGATCGTCTGAATCGCCGAGATCGTCTCCAACGCTCCCGCCGATGCCATGCAGTGTCCGATCGCACCCTTGATCGAGGTGACCGGAATGCTCCCGGCGCGGTCACCGAATACCTTGTAGATCGCTTTCGCCTCGGCCAGATCTCCGGCAGGGGTGGAGGCGGCGTGCGCATTGATGTGGTCGACATCGCTGGCGTCGAGGTTTGCGTCGGCAAGCGCCATCTCGATGGCCCGTGCTGCACCAGTGCCATCGGGTTCCGGAGCGATTGGATGATAGGCATCGTTGGATGTCGAATATCCGGCGATCTCCGCGTAGATCGTCGCGTTTCTCGCGAGCGCGTGCTCGAGTTCTTCGAGCACGAGCATACCTGCACCCTCCCCGAGAACAAATCCTGCGCGACTTGCGTCGAACGGCCGACTTGCACCATCCGGGTTGTCGTTGGAATCCGTCACGAGCGCGCGCATCGCCGCGAATCCTGCCTGGAACAACGGGTGATGGGTCGACTCAGCCGCGCCAGCGATCATCAATGGTGAGTGACCATACTTGATGGCGTGGAAGCCATCACCGATTGCCTGTGATCCTGTCGCACACGCCGTCACCACGGTCGAACTTGGTCCCTGCATGCCGAACTGACGCTGAATCGCGTAGGCTGCGAGATTATGGGGAAACATGACGTGAAGATGCGGTGGTACCCGCGAGTAGGTCTCTCGTTTGAGCACCATCTCATAGGTCGGCAGAACATCGTCATACATACCACCGATACAGGATCCGAGTGCGGCACCGGCGGTCGAGAGGTCTATTACCGGCTTGAGATCGTCGTCCAGCAAACCGGCATCGAGCAACGCATCACCAGCTGCCTCGATGCCCATCTTCGAGAAGCGAGAGGTGTTGCGCGCTGCCTTGCCGCTCAGGAATCTGCTTCGGACACCGGAGTCGTCGACATCGCCGCGCAACACACAGGGGTGTTGCGCAGGGTCGAGATTCGCAGCGACCCGAATTCCCGTCTCATTGGCGAGGATGCGTCGCCAGGTATCTTCCGCCGACGGCGCGAGTGAACTGATCGCCCCGATGCCGGTGATTACCACCCGCCTTGGTTGCATGAGCGGGAGTCGTGCGTCGTGTCCGAGGGTTGTCACGTTTACTGCCTTCTGAGATCCATGGCGATGCCGAGGAAGACCGACAATAGGAGGAGATCGAATCTGCTGGGTCCGCAAGCCGCAGCCCGCGCAACCGATGTCGCGGAAATAATAGGACAGCCGCCACACCCGAGACGAACTCCCATCGTGCTGGCTGGCTCGAATGAGCATCGTTGCACATCGAAGGGATACTGCCTCGCGATCGGGCACGCTCAAGTTCGACTGAGCCAACGAGTGTGTTGAAGCGTGATCGGGCGCGCCGACAACAGCGTATCTCGATCAACTCCTTCATCTCGGAATCTGTGCCTGCTGGCGCTAGGTGGGAGACTCGACCGGCGCGTCGGTTCGTTGCGACCACTCGGCCCAGGATGGCGCATAGGAACTAACGTCGGTGAAACCGAGCGACTTCAGCACGACGTACGTATGAGCGGCACGGAAACCACCTGCGCAGTAGGTGACTGCAGGTTGATCGGGAGTCACCCCGCGCTCCGAATAGAGTGCCAGCAGCGCATCCTTGTCCTTCAGTTTCCCCGTGGCCGGATCAAGATGATTGGTCCACTCGAGGTGAATCGAACCTGGAATCGTGCCGGAGCGATATTCGCCCGTCCCGCGTGTATCGACGAGCTGGATGGTTGGGGTGCCAGTGTTGAGGTCGTGCAGGATATCGTCCGCCGTCGCGAGTATCTGCCGGTCGAGGGTGACCTCGACGGTGCTCGGCTCCAGCCTCATCGCCTGACTGCTTGTCGGCTGTCCCTCTGAAAGCCAGGCACGCAGTCCACCATCAAGGAATGCCCCGTTCCCGAGGCCCGCAACGTCGAGTAGCCACACGCCGAATGCGGCGAGCGAGCCACTCACGTCTTCATAGAAGACGACGCGCTCCTCGGAGGTGATTCCTGCCGTACGCAGACCCTTCTGCAGGTAGGTGGTCCATGCCGCGATCGTCTGCTCGTCCGAAGCCGGGAGTCTCAGGGAGGCCACATCAAGCGAGATCGCACCGGGGATGTGGGCTGCCTGGTAATGCGGATACGGCCGCACGTCGACGATCAGCGTGGAACCATCGGAAAGATGCCCGGATAGCCATTGAACATCGACGATGGGGACGGAAGAGGAAGACATTGAACGCTCCTTCGATTGTTCGTCGAACGCGGATGAACGTGAAACAGCTCGAGGCATGCAGGTATCATCGTCGATATCGGGCGCCAGCGCCTGCCTGCTCCGGCCGCATCATCTTCGTCGAGCCGGTGTCCGCAGATGCCCGTGGTACACTCCAACCACGATGTTCGCCCCGCGGCAACCCGGCCTGCGAACCTCCGGCCGATGCGTCCGGAAAAGGACAGAATCACCCGGATCGAGTACCGGGACTGCCGGCACCAGTACGCTGGTGGACTTTGCTTCCGGCGGCGTTCTCCGGATTTCCGGTTGGACACAATCCTATGGAGCACTGCAACCCTATCCATGAGGCGCATCATATTCGGGCTCTTGCTCTTCGTGGCCATCTTCGCGCAGGCGACGATTCTGCCGAAGATCAATCCCCTGACGGTCACTCCCGATCTGGTCCTGGTGCTGCTTTTCATGTGGTGCACGTTTTGCGGTCCACGCGAGGCATTACTCTGGATCTTCGTGACCGGCGTCTTCCTCGACATTCTCAGCTTGGATGCCTTGGGGACGAATGCATTGGCCCTGTCCTGCATCGTGATTCTGGCTTGGTTTGCCCAGCAGCGCATTCTCCAGTCGAACGTCATCGTCCCTATGATGCTCGTGGTGGTCGCCACCTTCATTCACGGATTCGTGCTTTATACCCTGCGTGGAACGTCACTCAGCATCTTTATTCTGTATCAGGCGCTGTTCCATGCCCTTCTCGTTCCGATTTTCTATCTGTTCATGCGCAGGATGGCTCGCGAGCACTGACCTCGCTGTAGACCCTGGGTGTCGCAGATGCAAGGATGTGTTCATTCATGGCTCGACGGAAGCGCATTCCCTACGATCCCCCCGGAAGCCGCAAGCGGCGGCGCCGTTATGATGGCTGGCTGCGTGCCGATCAGATCTTTCTCTCGCGTCGGCTGTTGCTCGCCAAGGGAGCCGTGGTCGGCTCGTTCGCGGTCCTCGCGGGAAAACTCGGCTACATGCAGCTTATCGAAGGGACGAGCTACAAGGCCCGCGCGAAGGACAATGTGATCGCGGATCAGACACTTCCCGCTCCGCGTGGGATGATTCTCGATCGCCAGGGGCGCACCCTCGCGGAGAATCGCCGCTCGTGGGAAGTGCGCATGGTGCCGGGCAATCTGCCGAAGAATGAGGACGAACGTCGCTACGTTCTGGATTCCCTCATTTCTGCCCTCCAACTCGAAGACGTCCTGGTAATCGATCCCAATGCAGTGCCCGAAGGGTCTGCCGATACCGTCTACCGGCGGGTCGCCAAGATGCTCGCCTATGACGCCAAGGACATCGACGAGACGATCGCCAGCTGGAAGCGCCAGGGCGTCAATGGACTCGTCAAGGTCAGCAATTTGACGATCGATGATGCTGCCCGCTTCCGGTCGGCGAAAGCCGAGTTGCCGGGCGTCAACGTCATGAACGATCTCGACTACCTCGTCACCAACATCTGGGACAAGAATCTCGAGATCAAAATCAAGAGCGACGTCCCTCGTCAAGTCGCCATGACGCTCGATGCCAACAGCATGTATCTGCCTGGCGTGATCCTGGATGACAGTGCGTTGGTTCGCTCGTACAAGGGCGGCGAGGTGATGTCACATATCGTCGGTTACGTGCAGGGGATCGACTCTGTCCAGCTTGACGACATCCGCAACAAGAATCGCCAGGGAGAGCCGATCTACTCGCTCAACGACCTGATCGGCAAGTCCGGCCTCGAGGTCGCACTCGAGAACGATCTCCGCGGCGTCAAGGGCGCACGCTCCATCGAGCGTGACAATAATGGCGTCACGGTCCGCGTCATTCCGGGCAGCGAGACTGCGGCGGTGCCCGGCAAGAACGTCAAGTTGACGATCGATCTCGAACTGCAGAACGCTGCCGGCAAGATACTCAAGGAACAGATCGACAAGGCGGCGGCGGCCAAGAAAGTGGTCAACGAGCAACGCGCCAAGGACGGCAAACCGGCCTGGGCGATTCCCAATGCCGGCACTGTCGTCGCGCTCGATCCTCGTACCGGTGAGGTGCTGGCGATGGTCAGCTATCCCTACTACGACAATTCGCTCTTCGTGACCGGGCTTTCGAGCCGCAAGTGGAAAGAGTATTCGGACCCCACCAGGGGCAAGGCGTTCGTCAACCGTGCAACATCGGAACTCTATCCTCCAGGATCGACCTTCAAGTCGTTCCTGGCAGCGTCCGCCCTGCATCGCGGCACCCTCGATACCAAGCAGACCCATACCTGCGCGGGTGGCATCAAGGTGCCATCGACCTACAACCAGGCCGACGGCAACCCATGGGCCTGCTGGGTCGCGTGGATCACGAATGGCCGTCCACATGGCGAGATGGACATCTACAGCGCGCTCGAGCAATCGTGTGACGTCTTCTTCTATAACGTGGCGCCCTCCAAGAGCCAGGCATCGGATGCGATCGAACCGACGTACTACTTCGATTACAACCTGAATCTGGGGACGAGCGGCGAGATCACGAACAATACCCACCATGTCTTCGATGGCGAGGGAATTACCCACATTGCCGAGGACATGAAGACGAAGTTCTTTTTTGGCCGCGAGACCGGGATCGAGATCAACGAGGAGATCGGGCTCTTTCCCGACGAAGCGTGGAAGACCAAGGTCACCAACGGCGAGGGCTGGTCGGTGGGTGATACGTTGAACGTCTCCATCGGTCAGGGCGAGACACAGGCGACTCCCCTGCAGATCGCGATGAATGTCGCCGGACTTGCCGCAGATGGCGTCTTCCAGACTCCCCGCCTCGTCCACGAATCGCTCGACGCCACCGGCAAGGTCACCTCCAACCCAGCGAAGGAAGCAGGCAAGCTCGGCTTCAGGCAGGAGCACATCGATGTCGTCAAGGAGGGCATGCGCCGCGTCTGCAACAGCGAGACTGGAACCGCCTTCGCCAATGGGGATGGTTCCTCCAAGTGGAGATTGACCAACCCCGAGGGAGCGGACAAGATTGTGGTCGCCGGCAAGACCGGCACCGCCGAGTTCGGCGAGGTCGACAAGATCGGCGCTCGTGACACGCACGGCTTGTTCACGGCATTTGCACCCTTCGACAAGCCGGAGATCGCCGTCGCGGTGGTGATCGAGGCCGGTGGTGAAGGGTCTACCTTCGCCGTTCCCGTCGCCGACGCCGTTATCCGCGCCTATCTGGAACTTACGGGCAGGCGTGACCGTGGCGCCGTCCTTTCCAAGGACAAGCTCCCGATTACCTAGCACGGCGATTGGAAGACAGCATCGGACAAGGTTGCGATTGCCCGGCGTGGGGACTGGAAGGCAGCATCGTCACCTGTCTCCCCCGTTGTGTCGACGCATGGGGGATCATCTTCCCGGAGCGACGGCCATGTCATTGGATGCTTGCCATACCTGCCACCACTGACGATACCCAGCCACTGCATCTGGCATGCGTTGAACTCCTACTGCCGAATTGGGCGTATGGATCTTGACCTCCACGTTCGTACGAGCGTTCTGTCACGGCTCAGATGCAGTGCAAGTGATACAGGCCGGTGCACGAGAGATTTCTCGACAGGCTTGGAATGATGACAAAAGTATCCCTCTGACAAGCTGACGGTCACTCCTCCCGATCCCGTCGTGATTCCTGTGGCGGGGAGGGTCAACGGCTATCGCCTGGACACATCATCCCGATGCAAGAGGGATCTCCACTCCAAAGCGATGTCCACTCCCCAAGGGGTGTCACTCGTGATTCTTCTGCAGCTAAGCAGCAGGTAAGCAATAAACCGCGCCCATCGAATCTGCGGTTTATTGGTGTCTCACCCAGCGTACGTTTGCAGTCCCACCATCAAACCGCGGAAACCGCATCAAGGATACGCGTGTGTGATCATGAACGGCCCTTCTGGAAGGCGCAGAGCGCATCGACCGCGCCCCAATAGGCATCCTCCGGTTCGCGAAAAACTGGTGTGGCTCCTGATGACACGTTGCCGCCGTTCTCAACCGGCTCGCCCCCCAAGGTGATCTCCACCAGAGACCAGTGATAGCGTGGCGCTTCGTCTATCCCGTCCGGGAACCGCTTCTCGATCGTGATCGTGAAGCGGCGACCACCACTTGGCGTGCGCAGGCTCACGGCGGACAGCATTTTCCTGTCCTTGAGCATGCGTACCGGTTCCAGGGCAATCTCGGTCATTTGGACCGCAATACGGTCGAAGCAATCTACCATCGTGTGTCAGGCCCGAAATCATGGATGAGCGATGAGCGCGGAAGGGGCGGCAGGAGTCATGGCTGGTCGCCATACGTTGGTCGAAGTGTACCGGGTGCAGGCACGGCAGACCGCGCTCAATCGTTGCAGGCATTCGCGATCCCCACGTAAAATTGCAGCAGCGTCGTTGCCCCGAACACCTTCGGCGGTCTTCACTCTACCGAATCACACAGTAGCGGCAGCATCCACGTAGGGAAGAGCATTGTGCAGGTAACCTTTCTCGGTCACGCCGGAATGTATGTTGAGACTCGCCACGGAAGTGTCCTGTGTGACCCCGTGTTCAACTCGTCGTATTTCGGTTCATGGTGGGTTTATCCTGCCAACGATCAGCTGGACGTCACACCGTTCGTGAACCCCGATTATCTGTATCTCTCCCATACGCATCTCGACCACTTCGATGAGAAGTTCCTGCTCGAGCACGTCAACAAGACCACCACGGTGTTGCTCGCGGATCATCCGCTCGGTCTGGTCGAGAAGTGGTTGCGGAAGCTTGGATTTACCGACTTCGTGCACACGAAGAATGCCCAACCGACCGAAGTCAACGGCCTCAAGGTCATGATCACCTCGCTGATCGCGCCAGCTGATGGTCCTCTCGGCGACTCTGGCATTTCACTCGACGACGGCGTGGCAAAGATCTTCAATCAGAACGATTCTCGCCCGGTGGATTTCGAGGCACTAGCCGATTTCGGCCCGTACGATGCCCATTTTCTTCAGTATTCTGGGGCCATCTGGTACCCGATGATCTACCGCTTCCCGAAGAAAATGAAAGACGCTCTCAGTTCGAAAAAGCGGACCACCCAGATGGAACGCGCCCTCCGCTATGCCAGGCAGATCGGCGCACCGCACATCATTCCGAGTGCCGGCCCACCGTGCTTCCTCGACGATGACCTGCTCTATCTCAACGATTTTGATCGTGATCCCACCAACATCTTCCCTGATGCTTCCGTCTTTTTGGAACTCGTCAAGGAAACCAACTTCACTACCGGTCACCTTGCCATCCCGGGAAGTGTGCTGGAGATCACGACAGGCACCGTCAACGTCTCCCATCCCCTTCCGGATAGCGAGGTGGACGCGATCTTCAAGGACAAACGGTCTCACGTCATGGCCTACAAGGAGCGCAAGCAGCCGGAAATCGATGCCATCCGGGCTTCGTGGCCGGTCGGGCAGGTTGAGATCTTTCCTGCCATCAAGGAATGGTTCGAGCCAATCCTGGAACTTGCCGACCAGACCTGCGTTGGCATCGACGACCTGCTTCTCCTCGATTGCGGGTCCGAACAGATCGTGATCGATTTTCTCGAGCGCAAGGTTTACGCGTGGGATGGCGTCACGCCGACGCGGTATGCCTTCCATATCCAGCCCGGTCTCGTGGAATATTGCGTCATCAATCATGAGGAGGACTGGGTCAACCATATCTTCCTCTCCTGCCGGTTCGAGGCGGAGCGCAAGGGGCAGTACAACGAGTTCCTGTACAGCTTCTTCAAGCTGCTCTCGGTCGAGCGGGTCGAGTATGCCGAGGGCTACTACGCCGAGCAGCATCCCGATCAGCAGCTTTTCGAGTGCGAGGGGTACATGATCCAGAAGCGCTGCCCGCACCTGAAGGCCGATCTGACCCGCTTTGGTGAGGTGGAGAATGGCGTTATGACCTGCACCCTGCACGGCTGGCAGTTCGACATCAGGACCGGTGAATGCCTGACCTCCGATGACCGCAGGCTCTTCACCAGGAAGATCGAACCGGCAGAAATGGCAGCCCACGCAGATGACTGAGTCGTCCCTACCACTTGACCCGCTGGTGCTCCATCATGTTGGAATCGTTGTTGCCGATCTCGACGCTGCGCAGGCCCACTACGAGGCGCTTGGGTTCTCGGGTGGAGACCGCTTCGAGGTCCCCGAGCAGATGATCGAGGCGATTACCTTCCACTCCGGGGCCGGCTACGTCGAGCTCATCTCGCCGACCGACCCCGTTGGACCAATCGCCCGCTACCTCGCCAAGCGCGGGGAAGGAACCCATCACGTCGCCTATGCGGTTCCAGACATCCATGCATCGCTCGCACGCCTCGCTGATGCAGGGGTGCGGTTGATCGACACAACGTCGCGTGCCGGTGCACATGGCTGGCGTGTCGCCTTCATCCACCCCGAATCATGCAGCGGCGTGCTTACCGAACTCGTCCAGGTTTAGCGCCGGACCCTGCAGGGCATTTTTGGCGGGTCGTAGTCAACGTTCTGTCAAACGAACGTGACGTTTTTGAGACCTGAGGCGTATGGGCATTCGGGCCGGGCATTCGATGACCGCGACGGTGAGGCTCCTCGGATATTCAGAGGACCTCGCATCAACGGTTGCTAGAAAGCGGATGTCATGGCGAGTCACAAGTCGAACAGCCCCCAGTTGGAGTTTCAGCTCCGACCCTGAATGTCATCTGAGCCCGAGCACTTGAAGCGTTGCACTCCATCCCAAGCCCCTCAAGTGACCAGAGAAAGTACGTGCGGCGCTCACTTCGTCCGGTGAACCGGCTCGTGGGTCTCGCTTTCCTGCATGTCGCCCCGAACCAACGGATTGCGGCGGTACCTGATGACGAACGCACATCTGATCGCGCGCATGAATTGCGGCGAACTCGCGACGAGTGTCTTGTGAGCCGCTTGGGACGTGTATGCTGACGAGCATCAGAACCATCCGCGCGATGCATCAAGAGGCATATTCAGTGTCAGACAAGACTCGCCGCCCTGGTCCCTTCGATATCACGACCGATTCCGGGATCTCGATCGAACCGATCTACCGCGAATCGTCGGAACCGGATGGACTCCAGGACGCCGGCGTATTTCCCTATACACGCGGCATTCATCCCTCGATGTATCGCTCCCGGCGCTGGACGATGCGGCAATACGCCGGGTTTTCCTCAGCCGCCGAGAGCAACGAGCGATATCGTCTCCTGCTCGCCCGGGGCACCACCGGCTTGAGTGTCGCCTTCGATTTGCCTACGCAACTGGGACTGGATTCGGACGACCCGCGTGCCTTCGGCGAGGTCGGTCGAGTCGGGGTTCCCGTCAGCATCCTCGACGACATGCGCCTCCTGTTCGATGGCATCGACCAGGAAGTCGTGACGACCTCGATGACGATCAACGCTCCCGCCTCGCTCCTGCTGCTCATGTACCAGATCGTGGCCGAGGAACGCGGCGCCGATTCGCGGAAGTTGGGGGGCACCATCCAGAACGATATTCTCAAGGAATACGCGGCTCGTGGGACATACATATTTCCTCCACGCCCATCAATGCGGCTCGTCACCGACACGTTCGCCTACTGCTCCGAGCACCTTCCGGCCTGGAATACCATATCGGTCTCGGGGTATCACATCCGCGAGGCTGGCTCCTCGGCCGCTCAGGAGATCGCATTCACGCTCGCGGATGGGATCGCCTACATCGAAGCGGCAATAAAAGCCGGCCTCGATGTCGACACGTTCGTGCCACGCATGAGTTTCTTTTTCGCGTCGCACTCGAACCTGTTCGAGGAAGCGGCCAAGTTCCGAGCGGCGCGCCGCATGTGGGCGGTCATCCTGAAGGAGCGCTTCGGAACGACCAATCCGAAATCGCTCATGCTTCGCTTTCATACGCAGACCGGGGGAGTTACGCTCACCGCACAGCAACCGCTGAACAACATCGTGCGAGTCGCTTACCAGGCACTGTCGGCGGTGCTGGGCGGAACACAGAGCCTGCATACCAACGGCTACGACGAAGCACTCGCCTTGCCGACCGCCGAGGCGGCGACGATTGCCCTGCGCACGCAGCAGATTCTGGCCGAGGAAACCGGTGTTCCCGAAACCGTCGATCCCCTTGCCGGCTCCTATTTTGTCGAGTCGCTCACCGACCAGCTCGAAGCACAGGCGAAGATCTGGATGGATCGGATCGAGGAACTCGGCGGCGCGGTCGTGGCGATCGAACGCGGATTCATCCAGGATGCGATCGCCGAGAACGCTTACCGGCGGGAGCTGGCACGCTCGTCCGGGGAAGAGATTGTGGTTGGCGTCAATCGCTACGCGTCCGATGAGACCGTCAGTGTACCGACCCAGAAAATCGACGCCAACGTGATAGCGCTGCAAGTCGAGAGAGTCAGGATCTACAAGGCGACGCAGGATCGCACGGTGATCGATCCTGTCCTGGCACGTGTACGGGAGGCGGCGGCGGGAACGACAAACCTTCTGCCGGTGATGAAGGCAGCCCTGATCGCGGGCGCCACGATGGGTCAGGTTGCGAACGCCCTCCGCGACATCTTCGGCGAGCACCGCGCAGTTTGACGAATGGTGCAAGTGGTCGTCATTTCGACCGTCTGCTCGTCATTTCGACCGAGGTGGAGAAATCTCGTTTGTAAACCGTGTGAACATGTATGATTTCTCGACAGATGATGGCGCGAACTACGATACCGGATTGAACGGCACGACGAGCGGCACCCGGTACGGTTTTCTGCCTCTCCAGATGACTTATAGGAGACTGTCAGTGACATGGTCCAAACTCCCGGCGGCCGTCTCTGCCCAGCCGCAATATGGGATTTCGGTTGCGCTGGGCGACGCCGTCGGTGACCAATGGCGAGGCGTTCTTTGGCCTCTTTTAGGACATGACGTTGCCGTCCTTGGATAACGGGCGTACGAGGCCGGTATGAATCCATCGCCGCTGATGGCCGTGGGCGCCTCAAGCCCGATATGCATGGACCAGGCTGTTGAAGATTTCCGTTCCTCTTAGAATTTCTCCAGATTGCTCGACACTAAAGCCCACTTCGTTCAGGAGTCTAAGGCGAAACAACGCACCCATGAACATGTTGACCCGTCGGAGAGTCGATCCGGAAAATTGCCGTTGAGTTTCGTCCAACTGATGTGCTAGAAAGTGCCGGTGTTTCACTATTCTCGTAACTTCCTCGCCGAGAAACTGCCTAGTCCCAACAATTTCCACAAGGAGATTCCGCCACGGTGCTCTCAGTGAGTTGATACGGTCAGGAAGGCTGGGTTCATATCCAAAATTCAACTTTCCAGCAAAGAACTCTTTGTCAGCTTCTGAGTGCCCCTGAAGAAAACCCTTTAGCCTTACCTCGTATGCATCCTGTTCAGCTGGATGTATGGGATTTATCGCTCGATGAAAGTTCTCAAGCATTCGCACATACGAGAGAAACCGGTCGTTTGGGGTTGCGAGAGCCCTGTCATAGGCAAGAAACAACCTTCTGGCTCTGGCTTGGTTAGAATTGACATCTAGGAATGCAGCGACAATTTCGTTTGTAAGATCTCTTGGATGAAACAGAATCTCGTGATCCCACAATAGCCTCTCCTTTCCAACGGAATCGACAAGCTTGTTTACCACTAAATCGGAAGCACCAGTGTCGCGCTCTCCCATCTCATAATTGCCGAGTTCATCCTGATAGACGATTCTCACACGCCGCAATTCAACGGGGGCCAATATCGCAATCTGAAGTAATTGCTCCAGTGGATTTATTATATCGGATAGCCAGTCCCCTAAATCCTTGTCATTATCTGATATTACTGTGATATATCCATATTCTGTAGCTTCCAATCCATTCAAAGGTCGATGCGTATTTAAACCGGTCGTCAATTGGATGCTATAATTCGAAATCTCCCATTTGAAAGGATTCGGAAATTGGTAGGTCCATTGGTGCAGTTGGTCAGGTCGTCCAAATCTATCTATAATTTCATGCAAACTTCGATTCCCAAACCATTGTGCTAAATGAGAAAAATCGAGTGACAACTTTCGCGGTCCGATATATTCTTAAAGATCAACATGTCGTCCAATCACTAAGTATTGTGGACGGTAGGAAAACATCAGTGTCCCTGGAAAAGCACCGCTCTCCCCACTCTGCCTTAAATTAAATAGAGAAACCAATTTGCCTTGAATTACTCCATGTACAATCGGTATGGGGGCAGTATTTTCGTACGTGTCAACTCTAACTACTCGACTCTGAAGATGCGTTCCATCAAGGCTCCCATACACGCGAAGGATGATGGAGCCTGGGTCGCCCTCTATCCGTCCGGGAACTCTTTGTTCCTCTGAGCCTGGAATCCACCAAATTCCGTCTGATGGCAATCTGTCCAACTGATTACTCTCTTTCATGACGTGATCCTTCATGTGGCCGAGGTCCACTATGTCGTCATCACGGAACCGCCCTCAGGCTCCAATTGCTTCATCTATCCTCCACTGTCTTGAATATTACATTGTTTCAGTAAGGATTTTGTCAATCTTGGCGGCCAGGTGCTCTTCATCCATTGGAGATGGTAGTGGTCAGAATATCTCAACGTCCCGAGCAACTCGCGTTCCTATCGTCCACACCACAGTGTTCTGGACGATGGGAACGTGCGGCAAGGGCACGGAAGACGAGATCCGGACATTAGGGGGGCGTGAAGATTGCAGAGCGTCATGGATGGCGGATGCCCGGTGATGGGCGATTAAATGAAGAGCCGATCTTCGATGCCGTCATTTATTCACGCCCGTAGATCCCCGCCAAATCAACGATATTGTATAAAATGAATCTCGGGAATAAATGAAAGGTTGCTTGCAAGAAAACATAACGAACGCGTCAGTGAATCGGTGCATTTCCGCTCGTCGTCATGTTCCTGGTTCCCGGAGCTCTGATAATGTCTGCTTTGCTTGTTCCAGATGCGAACCGCGATGGTGAACGGGACAAGACCCACGATCGGCGTGATCCACGCGAAAATAGGCGACACGTGGAGATCTCTGGTCCGGTCCAGAATCGCCGTCGCAGGCAGGAACGCGACGAACGCGCTAGGTGGGTCAGGTTGCGAACGCCCTCCGCGACATCTTCGGCGAGCACCGCGCCGTCTGAGTGATAGGGGACCTGATACATCGATCGACTGGAAGGTTGGGACGTTGGGATATTGGGAACGGGCGCCGCAAGCGAGAAGAAGCCTGCCGGCTTTTGCTCGTCTATGCTGGAGTTCACGTTGGTGAACCGGCGGATGGTCGGTTCGTGTTTACGAAACTGGGAGTCCCACCGATGAAGAAAATTCGCCCCAGCTTGTGGTTTGACGGCAACGCCGAAGAGGCAATGAACTTCTACGTTTCGATTTTCAAGGACTCTGAAGTGTTGAATGTTTCGCGGATGGGCGATGGTCCCGACGCCCAGGCGTTCACCGTCACGTTCAGGCTGGAGGACGAGGAGTTCTTCGGGATCAACGGTGGACCACAATTCACGTTCACCGAGGCTGTCTCGTTCTACCTCGATTGCGATTCGCAGGAGGAGGTGGATTACTACTGGGATCGGCTGCTGGAAGGCGGCGAGCCCAGCCAATGTGGATGGCTGAAGGACAAGTTTGGCCTGTCGTGGCAGATAGTGCCTTCCAGACTTGGCGAACTGATGCAGGACGAAGATCCGGAGAAGGCAAATCGCGTGATGCAGGCAATGCTGAAGATGACCAGAATAGATCTTGCTGGCCTTCAGGCTGCTTACGATCAAGAGCCTGCATCTACGGTTGCAGACTGAACTGAAACCCTTCGCGATGAGATCTCGGGAACCAGCCTGATTCATCTCAGGAGCCAACGTGGTCATGCGGAAATCAGCATGGCAGCGCGGTACGACAGATAGGTGAAACGGGAAGAGCATCGCGCCCTTCCCGTTTTGTCTGTTCCCGATTCCTCATCCAGCCTGGGATCTCCTCTTGTATCTGCTCAGCGTCAGTTTCCCGAACTCTGATAATGCCTGCTTTGCTTGTTCCAGATGCGAACCGCGATGGTGAACAGAACAAGACCCACGATCGGCGTGATCCACGCGAAAATGGGTGACACGTGGAGATCTCTGGTCCGGTCCAGAATCGCCGTCGCAGGCAGGAACGCGACGAACGCGACCGGCAAGACAAAGGTCAGCAGGACTTCCAGTGCCCGCGGGAAGATAGACTGCGGGTAGTTGCCGTACTGGTTGAAGGTCTCGTTCACGGATGTTCGAATCGCGCCGAGATTCAAATAGCGGAACGATAACGATCCCAGCGCGATCTGCACGGCGCCCTCGACGAGCGCGCCGCCGATAACCGCCAACACCACGAACAGGATCTTCGGTGGCGACCAATCGACCGATGTTCCGGCCGAGGCGAATGCGAGCAGCGAGATGCCACCGATCAGGTCACCGAAACAGTTGACGCGCAGTTTCCGGGTGAACAACTGGAGCATTGGCGAGAGCGGACGTACGAGAAAGCGATCGAATTCCCCGGTGATGAGCACGCGGTCGAACTCGAACATCTGGCTGAACGACGCGTAGAAGATGCCATGCGAGGTTAGCCGCATCCCATACAGGAACGCGATCTCCGGCAGCGACCAGCCACCGATTCCGTCGAACCGGCTGACGATGATCCAGACCGACAGAAACCCGGTCAACTGATAGAGCAGGCCACCCAACACCGCACTGATCGCATTTGCACGGTACTGGAATCCGGAGCGGAGCGAGGCGCCGGCGAGTGCTGCCGCCGTCGAGAAGCGTTCCATCTGTCAGCCCCCCTGTATGACGGTTTGGCGGAAGGCGCGTTGCCAGACATGATCGATAACGCCGACCAGAAGGACCATCCAGAACGCCTGGATCAGGAGCGCCGTCCAGATATGCCCGGTGGCCGGATTGCCGACATAGATCGAGACGGGAATGTAGGCGATTGCCTGAAAGGGCAGGAATTGCACAATCGTTCTCAGGACGTCGGGCATGAACCACAGGGGAATCAGCGCCCCCGTGGCGAAGTTGCCGACCAGCCGGTACATCATCTTGAACCCCGTCATCTCCAGAGTCCAGAAGCTCGTCAGTCCGATCAGGATGTTGAGTTCGATTGCAACCAGCCATGCCAACACGAGGCTCACCGCGTAGGCAATTCCCTGTTCCGTGGTTGCCGGAGGTTGAAGTTCTCCAAAGACGAACGCGATCGGGACAGCGAACAGCAGCATGGGCAACGTGGCGAACATCTGCCCGGCGGCACCTGCCAGGAGCTGCATCGGATAGGCGACCGGTCGGTTGAGATCGAAACCGATCTGCCCTTCCCGGATGCGCTCCTCGATTTCCTGATCGACTTCTGGCGAGAGGAAGCGCAACTGCAGATTGGCGATCGTGAGATAGACCAGCATCTGGCTGATCGATACTCCGCCGACTTCTGTCCGATCGCCGTAGGCCGCCTTCCACAGAATCGTCAGCAGATAGATGGTGATCCCGGTCAGGAAGATCCCCATGAAGATATTCAGCCGGTAGATATAGACACGACGCATCGTCATCCGGCCGTATTCGACCAAGGCGCCACGATTGCGCGCGATGTAGCCGAGCCCGAATGCGCGCTGCGGGGCGGTGCTCATCGACGCAACTCGCCTTCTTCCGCAATCTCCCGCACCACACCCTCGAGGTCAGGTTCGATGATCGAAATATCGGAGACTGCATGGCGATCGATGACGGCGCCGATCAGGTCGGTAACGGCGATGCGTTCAGGGTCGAAGCGCAGCAGAAGATGGGTGCTGTCCTGATCGACGATTTCGACACCGGGGATATCGAGCACGATGGGCTGCGGGACATGGTCGATCGAATCGACTGGCACGAGCGTGACGTCCAGCATCCGATACGGCGCGTACCGGTGCTTGAGTTCGGCGACTGTCCCGTCGTAGAGGACGGCGCCCTTGTCGATGAAGATGATGCGCTTGCATAGCCGCTCGACATCGGCGAGGTCGTGAGTCGTCAGGATGATCGTCGTTCCGGACTCTCTATTGATCTGCTCGACGAACTGCCGCGTGCGTTCCTTGGCCACCACATCGAGTCCCACGGTTGGCTCGTCGAGGTACAGGATCCGCGGCTCGTACAACATGGCCGCTGCAAGGTCGCCGCGCATCCGCTGGCCGAGGCTGAGCTGGCGGACGGGCGTATCCATGAACGGCGTGAGATCGAGCAGGTCGACCATCCGCTCCAGATTCCGCGTGTACCGGTCGGATTCGACGCGATAAAGCTTGCCGATCAACTTCAGCGAGTCAGACAATGGCAAGTCCCACCAGAGCTGCGTGCGCTGCCCAAATACGACGCCGATGCGAAGGGCATTCTGCTCTCGATCTTTCCACGGCACCATGCCTGCCACCTCGACCTTGCCCGAGGTGGGCACGAGGATTCCGGAAAGCATCTTGATCGTGGTTGATTTTCCGGCGCCGTTCGAACCGAGGTAGCCGACGAGTTCTCCTTCGTCGATCGAAAAAGACACCTCGTTCACGGCGCGTTTGGATTCGAATTGGCGGGTGAAAAGGGTGCGAAGTCCGCCGAGTGGGCCGTCAAAGCGCTTGGGGCGCTGGAATTCCTTGACCAGTTGATCAACTTCGATAATGGGCACGTATGAAAGTCCCGGGGTAAACCGCAATGAGGTCAGCTATTCGGATAACCGGTCGGTGACACGACGACGGTTTCGAACCGAGGTGTGAGTGTCGCAGATATACCCGGCCACGTGGGAGGTGTCAATCCCAAGGTGACGCCCTCCAGGGGTGCCTGTGGCTGGCGACAAACTGATTGACCACGTTCGACCTTGCCCACTTGTCGAGCACGCAGGAGGGATAGTGTGCCGACTTGTCATCGTGCTTCGACCATTGATTGATGTGAGACTGTGAGGCTGAACACGGGGCGAAGTCACGCGAGAGGTGACTTCCAGGGCTCCTCGCCAAAATGTACAACGGGCAAGGCTTCGCTGAGACGGAACGATCTCAATCACGGGCCCCAGACACCAACACGAAGAAGAGGGGCATGCTGTGAGGCATGCCCCTCTTCTTCGTGGACACATCCGGTGAAAGACGAACTGGCCGTTCACCGGATGTGTATGTGAAACGATCGATCCGGCTATAACCGTATAACGGTTATAGCAGTCCTAGGAAACCGGTGTCGCCTCGGGCGACGCGGCCGGTGATGCCGAAGCTGCCGGAGCTGCCGGAGCTGCCGGAGCTGCCGGAGCTGCGATCGGTGTCTGGGACTGGAAGATCAGTCCGCAGGCGATACGTCCACCGCTATCTCCCGCCGGATCTGTCTTGAGATCGTCGGCATGATCGTGAATGACCAGTGAACTGCCATCGGCATCATCAAGGGAGTTCGCCCGGCCAGGAGCCAGTGTGACCTTGCTCGTCGTGATCTGGAACAGGAACGACCCATCGGGCTTAACGGTGAAATTGCCAAGATCTCCAGCGTGACTGTTTGGATCTTCCGGTGCTCCATGCTTGGCATTGGTCGGATTGAAGTGACCGCCCGCTGTCTTGAACGGTGTCTCACCTGCCGCGATGCAGCTACCTGTCTCATGGATGTGGATACCATGAACGCCGGGAGTCAAGCCGCTTTTGCCAGAATTGGTGAACGTGATCTTGACCTCACCGTTCTCCTCGTGGAACCGTGCGAAGCCAACCACATTGCCCTCGACACTCAGAAGGGTGATCGTACGTTCGTACACAACGGCAACGGCAGGAGTCGCCGCGGGTGACGCATCCTGCGCAGTGGCTGCGGTCATGGAGACACTACCGACGAGAAGCGAAACAGCAAACAGGCCGGCAGCGATTGATCGGGGGATAAATGCAAAACGAGACACCATGGGACCTCCTGTATTTAAGGCGATTATGATGGACGCATACGCATCCAAAATGGAACAACCGGATTCATCCGGCTCACGTTCGTCAGGTGTTGAAAGTTACCCTGCCTGACATAGGGCTTTACTGTCGCACGATTTGAAAAGCATGGCAACTCTCGTGCCAACCGTTACATCGAGAAGATGCCAATACCCATCAGTTGGTTGATGCACCTATCGTGTTGACGAACATCTGCGGCAAGGAGGGAACGCTCAGGCGATCCGCGCAGATCTGACAACAACTGCCACTGCGTTAAGGAAACCCACCTGCCGAACAAGCCCAAGAGGTCCTGGCTACGTTCAGGGAGGAACACTGGTCGCAGGTGTTTCAACGTATCCTAAACTCGTCCAATCCCGGCTAGGGCAGGTGAGGACACAGGCGGCGATGTTTCCGACGAAAGCGATAACAACGTAGAACGCGCCTTTCATGTGGGCGTTCACATCTCCGGTTCTGATGTTTGCCTGTGGATCGCGAGGATGTCGAGCATCCGGGCGAACCGGATCGTTGCCACGACGCCGATCCTGGACGAGCGAGGCCCAACGGCGCGCCAGCTGTGAATCCGAATGCATTTCAAATCGACGACCTCATCTCGACCAGCATGAATCGCATCTCTCGTGTAGGCCTATCGAGCGCCCTTGGTATCTCGCACTCATCGAGCGGGCTTTCTCGATCCCGAACCGCACACGGCCACGATCCGTTGCCCGCGATGCCATCCCATTCGCCGACATCTCAAATCGGGTGGCGACACGAAGGGATGTCGATCAGTCCTCGGAGTGCCGCAGGACGACGTGCCTGCTCAGACCTGCAAGATCGTCGATCGTGCGAACGACTGCGTGTGGGAATTCGGCGGCAAGGAGTCGCTCGACCGTGCCGGTCTGCGCAGGGTCGAGCTCGAATCCGGCCGCGCCGTGCGGAGCGAGCACGCGGCGAAGATCGCCGATCAAGGCTCGCACGAGGTCAAGACCGTCTTTTCCACCATCAAGGGCAAGTCGTGGTTCGTCTTCGAGATCAGGGTTCCCCACGATCTGTTCTGACGTCAGGTAGGGCAGGTTGGCGAGCACGAGGTCGAGCGGCCCGGTCGTCTGGTCCAGGAGTGACTGCTCGATGAAGTGGACCTTGCCAACGATGCCATGGTCGGACAACGCGTCCCGGTTGTGATGCGCGATGGTTAGCGCTTCCTGCGACAGATCGGACGCCAGCACCTTCACGGCGCTGTTAATCGGGAGCAGCGCGGCGATGCTCAGCGCAATCGCGCCCGAACCGCTACCAACATCGATAACACTCGCGTTAGGGTGACGTTTGAGCCAATCGAGTGCCCACTCGACGAGCAGTTCCGTCTCCGGTCTTGGCACCAGCACACCCGGTCCGACATGAAACGGTAACCCCATGAACTCTCGCTGGCCGACGATGTAGGCAACCGGTTCGCCTGTCAGTCGACGGGAGATCAGCTCGTCAAGCGCACCGCTGATATGCGGGGATGCCGGGTCTGGCAGGTGCAGGAAGAGTCCAGTGCGATCGACATCGAGCAGATATCGAAGCAGCACTTCGGCGTCGAGGCGGGGAGATTCGAATCCTGCTTCCGAGAGCCGATGCGTTGCCGCGCGCAGGACGTCCTGAAAGGTGGGTGTGCTGAGAGACATCCGTGAATCCGATCGTGGAGAACGAGGAGAGCGACATCCACGCGGATGCCGCTCGGAAGAATCCACCTGTTGCTGGGCCGTGAGATCAGATCAGGCTGGAATCGCGTCGTGCTCGACCATGCCAGCCTCTGCGAGTCGCTCTGCCTCATCGGCAGCACGAAGATCGAGTACGAGATCGTCGATCTCGCCGTTGAGGACTGCCGGGATGTTACTGAGATTCTTCTTGATGCGATGGTCGGTGATCCGATCCTGCGGGAAGTTGTAGGTTCGAATCTTCTCGCTGCGCTCGGCGGTGCCGATCTGGGCTCGCCGGGCATCGCCACGTTCCGAAGCGAGACGATGCTGCTCGATATCGTAGAGCCGGGAACGGAGGACTGTCATCGCCTTCAACTTGTTCTTCAGCTGACTCTTCTCATCCTGGCATGTCACGACCAACCCGGAAGGCAGGTGCGTGATGCGAACGGCCGAGTCAGTCGTGTTGACACTCTGGCCACCGTTGCCGGAGGATCGGTAGGCATCGATCTTGAGATCCCGATCGTCGATATGAACGTCCACCTCCTCCGCTTCCGGCAGGACGGCGACGCTCGCGGTGCTGGTATGGATGCGTCCCTGGCTCTCCGTGGCGGGAACACGTTGCACCCGATGGACACCACTCTCGTACCGCAGGTAGCTGTATGCTCCCTTGCCCCTCACCTCGAAAATCACCTCGCGAAAACCGCCACCGTCCGTATCGGTCGACGACAGGATCTCCACTTTCCAATGCATTTTCTCGGCGTAACGCGTGTACATCCGGAAGAGATCGGCCGCAAACAGCGCGGCCTCGTCGCCTCCGGTACCGGCACGCACCTCGACGATCACGTTCTTTTCGTCATTCGGGTCCTTCGGGACGAGTCGTTGACGAATGATCGCTTCAGTCTGATCGCGCTGCAGGCGAAGGTCGCGAAGTTCTTCATGGGCGAGCTCGGCAAGTTCACGATCGCTGTCGTTCGCCATCAGTTCGGCTTCCCTGATCTGTTCCTCGATCGACCGGTAGTTCCTCCAGGCCGTGATCAGAACATCCATCTCCGAACGCTCACGACCGAGGTCCATCAGGCGTTCGGGATCGGTGGCGATCCTGGGATCGGACATAAGGTGGTCGATCTCTTCGAAGCGGCGTTCCGTCTCGTCGAGATTGGCGCGAAAGCTTTGCATGGTGGTATCAGCGGCCATCGAGATTTCCTTCGGGTCGTCATTCGCACGGGTCTGAAAGCCGTGCGGCAGGCGACATCGGTGACGAACGCAACGTGATGATGTTTGGCATTCGCAGTCGAGGCAAAACAGGAGTTGTGCAGAGGTAAAGAGATACCCGTGTACGCACGATCATAGCTGGTGAAGAGATCGCGACCCGAATTGCGTTGTCGCATGGGGAAGGGGTTCACCTTGTATCTCAAGTATATACCGCTGCCTAATGCCGCCGGGTTGATTCGGAAGCAGGGACATGCCGCGCTCCCGATATTGCCCATTCCATCGATCCGATGTTGCGGGAAATCCGGAAAGCGAAATTGAGTTAGTAAATATCACTAATAGTTATTGTTATTTTAGTGATTACGTGGTATTGTCGCAGCATTCGAACGACTTCAGTGAGTTCCGCTCCGCAGGGGAAAGCCCATGACCATGCGCAAGGTCACGATCGATGACATTGCTCGTGTCAGTAACGCCTCACCGACAACCGTCTCGCTGGTACTCCGGGACAAGCCGGGGATCGGCGTCGAGACGCGGGAGCGGGTTCTGGCTGCCGCGCAGGAACTTGGATATCGTCGCCGGACTGCACGTGCGAATGACGAAGAACGCAGTCACATGACAGTCGCACTGCTGTTCAGAACGCGCACCCGCTCGGTCGAAGACAGCATGCCGGGAGTCAACCCATTCTATTCCTGGGTGCTGACGGGACTCGAAGCATCTGCCCGCGGCAAACGGATGAATCTGCTCTATGGAACCTTGCCGGTCGACGATCGCAACGAGGTGACGGATATGCCGACGCATATCCTGAGTCAGTCGCTCGATGGCGCGCTCGTGGTCGGGCCGTTCGCCGATCAGACGCTCGATACAATCCTGGGATCCTGCGGGTTTCCCCTGGTCCTGGTGGATGCGCCGGCCATCCCGCGACGATTCGACGTGGTGGCGTCAGACAACGTCGATGGTGCCCGGATCGCGGTTCACCACCTGATTGGCCTTGGGCATCGCAATATCGGTCTCATCGCCCCGGAGGAATCGGCAGATCCCAACTTTCACCAACGCGCCGAAGGGTACGAGCGAGCGATCCGTGATGCAGGCCTCCTGTCGCAGCAGGGCCGGTACGTCAACGGTGACATCGCCGCTGAAGTGAGCCGCTTCCTGCAGCTTCATCCCAACGTGACTGCCCTGTTCTGTGTCAACGATTTCTGCGCGATGAGTGCGATCAAGGTTGCGATCGGCGAGGGTCGGCGTATCCCGGAGACCCTATCGGTCGTGGGCTTCGATGACATCGATCAGTCCCGCCAATCGATGCCGGCACTCACGACAATGGCTGTCGACAAGGTCGGTATGGGACGTCGTGCGGTCGAGGTTCTCGATTTTCGCATTTCGTGGCCCGAGGCAGCCACAACCGTGACGACACTGTTGCCACGGCTGGTCATCCGCGAATCATCGGGACCGCCTGCTCGAATCGAATGACGTGGTGGTAGCCAGCGATACTGGCTTGGCAGCAGGCAGCGAGACACAGGATTACATGCGAAATCATGAGGACCACTGCGAGGAGAAACCATGGCGACGATCAAGGGCAACGATGCCAGTGCAGGCTCATCACTGAAGACAGGAAGCTCTCGTTGGCGGCGCATTGCGCAAGACCGCTGGATGTATCTTTTCATGCTGCCCGGCCTCCTCTATTTCCTGACATTCGTCTATTTGCCGATGTTCGGGAACGTCATTGCGTTCAAGAATTACTCGCCGTTTGTCGGAATCACCGATAGCCCGTGGGTCGGATGGGCGAATTTCGAGCGATTGTTCACCGATCCGAATTTCAAGAACGCCCTCTTGAATACGCTCAAAATCGAATCGTTGCAATTGCTGTTTGCGTTTCCGGCGCCGTTGCTTTTGGCGCTGCTGCTGAACTCGCTGGTCAGTGAGTCGGTGAAGAGAACGATCCAGAGCATTGTCTATCTGCCGTATTTCCTATCCTGGGTGATTGTGGTGGCGCTGTGGACGCAGGTCTTTGGTGGAGCAGGCGTGATCAATCAGGCCCTGGGTGACAGAGGGCTCGACTCTATCAACATCATGAGTAATCCGAGCTGGTTCCTGCCGGTCATGCTGCTGCAAAGCATGTGGAAGGAAGTCGGCTGGGGAACCATTATCTTCCTCGCGGCGCTCACCAAGATCGATGTGCAGCTCTATGAAGCTGCCGCGATGGATGGCGCAAACGGTCGCCGGCGACTCTTCGATGTCACGTTGCCAGGGATTCGCGGAATCGTCATCCTGCTGCTTATTCTCCGCATGGGGTCCATGTTCTCAACCGGATTCGAACAGTATTTCCTGCAACGTGGAGCTTTTGGTGCCCATACCGCCGAGGTCATCGACACGCTCGTCTACACCTTGGGCTTTCAGTCAGGACAGTGGAGCTTTGCGTCGGCTGTCGGATTGACTCGTGGAGTGGTTGCCGCCTTACTCATTCTCGGAGCGAACTGGGCAGCAAGACGATTCGGTGAAGAAGGGTTGATCTAATGGCAATATCAACGCGGAATGTCACGACGGAGGTTCAGGGGGCGACGTCAAAGACCAGGACGTCGAAGCGCTCGATGCGGCGATCCGAGAGCCGGCCCATCTGGATGGAAGAACCGGGCCCCTTTATGCGGGCTGCCAAGTTCGTGATTCTGGCCCTCATTGTCGTGACGATGCTTTTCCCCATCGTCTATGTCGTGGCGATGAGCTTCTCTTCGGCGCAGGATGCCGTGCGCGGCGGACTGGTGTTGTGGCCAAAGAATCCGAGCCTCGACGCCTACAGGGCGATTCTCAAGGGTGGGGTCGTCACCCGTGCCCTTCAGATCAGTCTCATGCTTACGTTGGTTGGTACCGCGGCGCAGATGTTGTTCACGACAACAATGGCCTACGGACTATCCCGAACAACGGTATTCGGCTCCAAGCCGGTGCTCTACCTTGTCCTTGGCGCAATGATCTTTAGTCCCGGCATGATCCCAAGCTACCTGCTCGTGAAGGAACTGGGATTGATCAACAGCTACGCTGCCTTGATCCTGCCCGGTCTTATCAGTGCATGGAACCTGATCATCGTTCGCAATTTCTTCATGAACCTCCCCCGGGAGCTGCTTGATGCCGCGAAGGTGGATGGCGCCAACGATTTCCAGATCTTTATCCAGATCGTCCTGCCCCTCTCCAAGGCCGTGCTCGCGGTCATTGCCCTCTTTTATGGGGTCATCATCTGGAACAACTTTTTCAACGCCATTCTCTACCTCAACGATTCGACGAAGTGGCCCATTCAGGTCGTTCTCCGTCAATACGTGCTGATGGGGTCGAACCTGACCAGCGCCAACGAGTTCCGGGCCGGACAGGCACCGCCGCCCGCCGCGACGATCAAGATGGCGATCGTGGTCGTGGCAACCGTGCCGATTCTCCTCGTCTACCCATTCCTGCAGCGGTTTTTCACCAAGGGTGTGCTGACCGGGTCCATCAAGGGCTAGATCTGCACCTCTCACTCGAGATCGATCCAAGGAGGTGATGCCGACGAGATTCGCTTCGATTTCGAGTGGGACAGAGGGTTACCTCTGTAGAATCACGGTTCAGCTGTTCATACATATGGAGGATCATGAGATGAGTCACGACCGGAATCAACCGACTTCATTGAGTACCGATCAGGATGATGTGCCTGCATTGAAGAACATACCTCTCGACCGCCGCACTCTTATCAAGGGTGCAGGCATCGTTGCAGTTGGCTCTGCCGCTGGCGCCGCGGTTGGTGGTGCCAAGATCGCCTTCGCGCAGGATGCCTCACCAGCAAGTTCTCCGGGCGCATCTCCTGCAGCCGAGAACGGTATCGTCCCTTCGGGCGTCGAAGGTGTTCCTGACGTATATCTCAAGACCCCGGAGGTGTTCAAGAGTTACGACGGGGCTCCGGGCAGTGGCGGAACTGTTCGGGCGTTTACTATCAGCTACAGTCCACCACCACCAGGGCGTGATTCCAACCAGTATTGGCAGGAACTGGAGAAGCGACTTGGGGTGAAGTGGGAAATCGACATGACGCCACAGCCGAATTACGGCGAGAAATCGGCGGCCTACCTCGCGGGCGGCGATCTCCCCGATCTCTTCTACATCAATCCTGGGCAGAACGCGACGCAGCAGTACCAGGCGATGGCGCAGGGTGCTTTTCTGGATCTCACGCCATTCGTGACGGGTGATGCGATCGCGGAATACAAGAATCTGGCAAGCTTCCCGCAATACATGTGGGACAACCTGAAGTTCCAGGGCAAGATCTTTGGTGTTCCGACACCGTCGTTGCGAGCGGGGAACCTCCCGTATTACCGGTCAGACTGGAGCACCAAGCTGGGTCTGGAGCCGACAAATCCGGACAGCATCGCGCAGATGTTGGTCGCGTTTTCGAAGAATGATCCAGACGGCGACGGCTCCGCCAACACCTGGGGCATGGGCCGCTACAGTGGCGGCTGGCTGGTCTACGACAATCTCATCGCCGCATATGGGTACAAGTTGCCGAAGAACTGGCGGCTCAACGACGATGGCACGCTGACGAACGCGATCGAGACGGATGAGTTCAAGCAGGTCACCGAGTTCCTGACGAAACTCTTCGCCGATGGTGGCTATCATCCGGATGCCGCGTCGATGACCTTCAGCGACGCCCAAAACGCCTTCATTGCAGGCCAGACGGGGCTGCATTCCGAAGGTCTGACCTCATTCTTCGGGGTCGGAAATGTGGGGTACCGGCTGCAGCAGACATCACCAAATGCGACGCTGGCACCAATGGTCCCGATAGCGCCGGATGGCTCGCCGGGTGTGACGTACAACAACACTGGCTTTTTCGGCTTCATCGGTATCCCGACGAAAATCGGGGGCGACGAGGATCGCGTCCGTGAACTTCTGCGCATTCTCGATTATCTGGCGAGTCCGTTCGGCAGCGAGGAGCAGGTCTTCCTCGCCAACGGGATCGAGGGCGTGCATTGGGATTTCAATGCCGACGGCGCCCGCATCGTCAACGACAAGGGGCGCTCGGAACGCAGCGATCTGGTCTATTTCATGGGCAATCTGCCAGTGCTTTACTATCCAGAGGATCCCAAGATTGGTCTTCAGGTTCAGAAAGACCTCAAGGCATCGATCGCTCTCGGGATCGACGATCCAACGCAGGTGCTGTTCTCACAGGCGAATGTCGATAGTGGACCGCAGCTTAATCAGCTGGGAATGGACTCGATCTCCTCGATCGTGTCCGGCCGCGCCGCTGTTGACACGCTGGGTGACGTCATCAGCCAGTGGAAGAGCCAGGGCGGAGACCAGATTCGAAACGAGTTCCAGGAGGCGTTGCAGAATCAATAACGGCATCGTCGTCAGCTGATCAATACGCAAAACCGGCGAGCGCATCGGAGCGCTCGCCGGTTTCCATATCACCCGCCCTCTGCGAGCCCTACTCAAGAAGCTAATCGAACGTGTGCGGACGTAAAGCAGTCGCAGAAAAAACCAAAATCGATGCGCTGGAGCCCGAAGAGATCGGGATGAGGATTTCGGATATGCGGACGCACTGCCAAGCGAGTTTCAATCGTGGGAACTGGAGAATTCCGGGTAATCATCCAGAAAAGTGGCATCCAGGTTGCCATCTTAGCCATCCCTGAGGATATGAATCGCTTGGAGCGGTTGGACGTTTTCCGATCTCTTGCTTCGAGAAGACATCGAGCTGGAAAAGCGAACGCGATGGCAGCGCAGGCGATCGATTGCCAAAGGGACATACCGAAGGTGATAACAATCACGGGCGGTTTTCGCCGTCGTGCGAGATCGTGTTAGGGTGGACGCCGATCAGCATCACGTGAGGAGTTCCGCCCTTCATGAATCCAAGCAACCCGAGTGACGCTGTCAGGTACCGGAAAGCAGGCGAACCGGTACTCATTCGGTTCCGCCGATCGGGGCCGGTCAGCTATGCGATCCCAGCCCGCATCGTCGTCGATTGCCCTGACTACAGCGCCCTGTTCGTAACACCCGGCACGCCGACGAAGACGCGCGTCTTTCCGGACGGATCGTCGATTCCACGGGAATATCCGTATGAAGATCTCGTCAAGCTGCCGCACAACGTTGGTGATGGGAGATGGAAGCACAACCATGCGCTGTTCGTCTTCCCGACTGGTGCGGCACACGACGTTCGCCTGTTCTGGTCAAATGAAGATTGGTCGTTTCGCGGCTACTATGTGAACCTGCAAGACGTCGTGCGGCGAGTGACCACCGGATTTGACACTGCTGACCACGTGCTCGATCTCGACGTCGCGCCTGACCTGACATGGAGTTGGAAGGACGAAGATGAGTTCGCGATCGCCTTGGAACTCGGCCGCTTCACGCCTAGTCAGGCAGGTGTAATTCGCGGTGAAGGTGAACGCGTGATCGCTGACATCGAAGCTCGGCGGTGGCCGTTTGACGGTTCGTTGACCGGCTGGCGGCCTGATCCCGACTGGACGATTCCTTCCATACCGCACAACTGGAGCAAAGACCTTTGATCGGTGAGCAGAAATTCTGGCGGGCCGGTGACGTCGTCACGTTGCGCTACATCCGGAATCATCCTGCGGATTCGATCGTGCCCGTGCGGGTCGTTGCCGACGATTCGTCCCATACGGCGCTGTATATGATGCCGGGAAGTCCACGGAAAGTGCATGCGACGGCAGACGGTCAGCCGTTGCCTCGATCGATTCCATTTCTTGAGCGGGAAAAGCTGATCGGAGGGTTGCGAGATCTGACGTGGACGGATCGCCATGTGCTGATGTTGCAGAGACCCGATCGCCTCAGTTCGATCTGGTTATGGTGGCGGGCCGGATCGTGGGAATTTATCGGCTACTACGTGAATATTCAGGCCCGTTTGAAGCGCACCGACATTGGTTTCGATACAGCAGACTTTCTGCTCGACGTGGTGATTGATCCAGATCTGACGTGGGAATGGAAGGACGAGGATGAATTTGCCGAGGCAGGAGCGTCAGGCATTCTCACTCCTGAGGTGCTTGACGCGATTCGGGCCGAAGGGAAGAGGACAATCGCCGATCTCAGGGCGCGGCGATGGCCCTTCAATTCCGGTCTCGAATCGTGGCGGCCCGATCCCGGCTGGGGAGTACCCGCGCTTCCAGGTGGTTGGGATCAGGGTCTTGTGTTTGACGCATGGGATCGTTAGTATGATTCAAGGTATTTGACATATTCAGCGCGAAGGGACGATTCACATGCGGCAGGCGTCGAGATTTCCAATGAACATGATGGTTCTCGACGAAGGAAGCCCTCTGCATGCCAATCGTCAATCTTGGGATCCTGGCGCATGTTGACGCCGGGAAGACCAGCCTAACCGAGCGCATACTCTTCGAAACCGGTGTCATTGATGCGGTTGGCAGTGTTGACCACGGCGATACCCAGACCGACACACTCGCAATCGAGCGGGAGCGCAGCATAACCATTCAGTCCGCTGTCGTCTCGTTTCCGATCGGCGATCTGAAGGTCAATCTGATCGATACTCCCGGTCATTCCGATTTCATCGCGGAGGTCGAGCGCGCCCTGAGCGTGCTTGATGCGGTTGTGCTCGTGGTGTCGGCCGTCGAGGGAGTGCAAGCCCAGACCAGACACCTGGTGCGGGCAGTTCATACGCTCGGTCTTCCTCTCATCATTTTTGTCAACAAGATCGATCGTGGTGGCGCACGTGAAGCCGAACTGCTGGTGGATATTCATCAGAAACTGGGTTTGAACGTTGTCGCTGTCAACCGCGTCATCGATATCGGAACGTCAGCCGCGCACGTCGCCCTGCTCGACGCCACCGATGAGTCGCATTCGAACAGGCTGCTCGATGCACTGGCGGAGCACAACGACGATCTGATCGCCTCGTATCTCCACTCTTCAGGCAACCTCTCATGGCAGGACCTGCAAGAGGAATTGAACGATCAGGCGCGGCTTGGACGTATCGCGCCTGTCTATTTCGGATCTGCGACGCGTGGCAGAGGCATCGACCAGTTGATCGATGGGTTCACCCGCTTTCTTCCTTCCCCAACACCATCTGACGATACTCCTCTCAGTGGTGTCGTGTTCAAGATTCAGCGCGACCGCGACGGTGAGAAGATCTGTCACGTACGCATGTTCTCCGGACGGATCGCCGTCCGACAGCGGGTAGTCATTGGCCGGCGCCGAGATGACGGAAGTGTCGTGGAGCATGAAAGCCGCATCACCGGGATCGACATCTTTAACAAGGGGGCTGTGACGAGATCGGGCTGCGCTGGTGCGGGTCAAATTGCGCGGGTGCATGGACTCAAAGATGTGAGGATCGGCGACTGGTTCGGGAGGGATGATTCGAGGAATCGGACCCAGCACTTCTCGCTGCCTGCGCTCGAAAGTGTCGTGAGGATGGAGGATGAAGCCTGCGCTCCGCACCTGAACAAGGCGTTACGGCAACTCGCAGAGCAGGATCCGCTGATCTCGATTCGGATCGACTCGAGGCGCGGGGAAATCTCGGTGCGTTTGTACGGCGAGGTGCAGAAGGAATTCATCGCCGCGACGTTGTTGAACGACTTCAACCTCGATGCCAGCTTCGAACCGAGCAGGATCATCTTCATCGAGCGACTGGTCGGCATCGGTTCCGCCGTGGAATACATCGGGACCGCCGAAAATCCTTTCGCGGCGACTGTCGGATTCAGGGTTGAGCCCAATTGTTCGGAGCAAGGTCTGACGTATCGTCGCGAGCTTGGATCACTGCCGCTTGCCTTCTACAAGGCGATCGAGGATACCGTCGATGACACGTTGCAGGAAGGACTCGCGGGCTGGCAAGTCACTGGTTGCACGGTGACGTTGACGCACACCGGCTATGCGTCGCCGGTCACCGTTACCGCCGACTTTCGAAAGCTGACGCCACTCGTACTGATGCGTGCGTTGGAGGAGGCGGGAACGAGGATCTACGAACCGGTTCACCGTTTCGTTCTGCAAATCCCGGCAGGGACCCTCGGGGAAGTTCTGGCGGCGCTCGGGAATGCCCGCGCGATTCCGGGGCATACCGAGCAGGATGGGGAACTCTGTACGATCTCCGGCACTATTCCGCTTGCGGAGATAAACGCCTTCGAACAGCGTTTGCCGGGACTTGGTCGCGGTGAGGGCATGTTCTCGGATCACTTCGACACGTACCAGGAACTCACCGGACCGATCGTCGTCCGTCCCCGCACCGACCGCAATCCGCTCAATCGCAAGGAATACCTTTCGCGGGTTAGCCAGGGAGAACCTGGTTGAAACAGATCGGCAAGATAGTGCTGCCCCTTGACGAGGAATGAGTCTCATTCCAAAATCGGCGCTGAAGGGTAAGCACGCGGTTCACCGCGATAACGTGGTCAGATGACCACAGACGGAGCACACCTCAACAATGAAAAGACTCGGAGTGATCGGTTTCGGTGGCAGAATCCGGGGCATGCTTAGAACCATCGATACATTTGGCGCCGACGCCAAGGTTGTGGCGGTGATCGATCCGGCAGAGGAGACGCTGCGAGCGCGCTTTCCCGATCAGCTGGAGGGTGTGGTCTTCTATGACGATGCCGACACCATGCTGGACCGCGCCGAACTCGATGGCGTCCTGATCGGCACGAATTGCCTCTTTCATACGCCTTACGCGATCAAGGTCCTGGCGCGCAGCTTGCCACTCTTTCTGGAGAAGCCGGTCGCGATCGACGAGCAGCAACTCGGCGAGTTGTATGCGGCATCACGTGCGACGGACAGCAAGGTCGTGGTGTCATTCCCCTTGCGCCTTTCCCAGCTCTGCGTGATGGCGAAAGAGATCGCCGATTCCGGCGTGCTGGGCACGATCGAGAACGTGCAGGCTACCAATAACGTGCCATTCTATGGCTCGAATTACTATCACGGCTGGATGCGTGACGAGACGAAGACCGGTGGATTGTGGTTGCAGAAGGCGACTCACGATCTGGACTATCTCAATTTCCTGGTCGCCCAGCCACCAGTCCGGGTAATCGCCGTTGAATCCAAGACCGTTTTCACCGGGGACATGCCTGCGGGTCTCTATTGTCTGGATTGTGAACTGAAAACAACCTGTCCCGAGAGCCAGTACAACCTCTTCTACAAACAGGGGATTCTCAAGGACATGAGCGAGGCCGAGGGTTGGTGGGATGGTCGCTGGCAGTGCAGCTTTGCGGTCGATACCGGTAACCACGACGCGGCAACCGCGATCCTCCAATATGAATCTGGAGCGCATCTCACATACACCCAAATGTTCTACGCGCGTCGAGGTGCGGCCAAGCGGGGAGCGATCCTTACCGGGTACAAGGGAACCCTCTCGTTCGACTGGTATACGGACGAGGTGGTGGTCCACCATCATCACACTGGCCGAACCGAACGTCATCGTCTTGAAGCCGACGTACATGGGCATCATGGCGGCGATCACGAACTGGCACACGATTTCCTGGCGATCCTGTATGGCACCGGTGAAAGCCGTGCGACCTTGCAAGACGGGCTTCTCAGTGCGCAACTCTGCCTGATGGCCAAGCGCAGTTGTCAGACGAACGAGTTTCAGCGGTTCATTCCATTGCAGGTGCCTTCACTCGTCGGGTGAAGCATCCTCGGTTTCAACCCGCCACAAATCGCAGGATGAAGCAAGCGCTGCGCGATCCACGGGATCCTGACGTTCTCGAATTCGGACATGCGCTCTCACGCTTTTCCCTGTGAACTTGAGTCTGGGGCGCATACACAACCTGGTTCGATATTGCCCGCCTGCGTGTCTTCGCGGCGCGTACGTGGGGACATGCCTGGATCCTTTTCGGACTCGGCGATCCGAAACCGGGTCTTTGATCGTATAGTTGGTAAGGGTCATCACACTAACTTGGAGCTTTTCGCGGCATCCACGATGATCGCACAATCAGGAGACGCACCCAGGGCACATATCTGAAGGGAACACTTGTGAGTCGACGTTTTGAACCAGGACTCTTGAACGACCGCATCTCGCGCCGTCGCGCGCTGCAAGTCGGAGCCGTCGGTGCTGCTGGAGCCATGGGCCTGGCCGTTGCCCGGCCGGGTCTTGCCGGAGCGCAGCAGAGTACGCCGACCGCCGCCGCAGGCGGACTCCTTCCTGACAATCGGTTGTTGCTCTACTATGGATTTCCTGGCAATGACCGAATGGGTATCCTTGGCGAATACGAGCCGGCGGAATTGCTCCAGAAGCTGCAAGCCGAGGCCGAGAACTACAAGGCAGTCGACTCTTCCCGGCCGTGGAAACTCGGGTTCGAACTGATTGCGTCTGTCGCGCAGGGTTCCCCGCAGTCAGACAACTCATGGGTCTCGGATACGGACAAGAAGTGGCTCGATCTGTATACCAAGTTCACGGGTGACAATGATCTGGTGCTTTTCCTTGATGTCCAGATGGGGTTCAAGAAACCGAAGGACGATTATTCCGGTCTGACACCATGGCTTGCAGAGCCGCACGTCCATCTCGGCATCGACCCCGAGTTTCACATGCGTGGTGATGAGCGACCGGGTGAAGACTTTGGCCAGATCGACGGGGCCGATGTGACCGAGGCGCAGAACTGGCTGGTGGATCTTTCCGCGAAGAACAACATCTCGCGCAAGACGCTGATCGTTCATCAGTTCCGCTATTCGATGATCGAGAACAAGGACAAGATCAGTCCTGTCAATGGCGTCGATCTCGTGATAGACGAGGACGGGTTCGGGCCGCCGAACCAGAAGCGCGATACGTATGATGTGGTCATCAAGCAAGAGCCGATCGAATTCAACGGCATCAAGTTGTTTTACAAGCAGGATGACCCGATGATGACACCGCAGGAGATCATGACGCTTGATCCCGTTCCAGATGTGGTGATTTTCCAGTAAGTTGCTCCGGAGCAAGGTACCAGCGGACAAAACCCCCGAACGCTCAGGCGTTCGGGGGTTTGTTCGTCCGGAGAATCGACCCGTCCCACAGGCGCGCAGCATGAACCCTTACTTCGAGCGTGGAGTGATCGTGAACCAGGTCCCATCGGATTGGACAAAGACGAGTGAATCTCCGGACACGAAGACAGGGGGCTGGCGGAACGACCCAGAGGCTGTCGCAGTGGGCGACGACTCTTCCGCGATCGCGGCGCCGGTGGTGGCATTGACGACGGTGAGCGACCCATCGGAACCCGCCACGAAGAGCAGGGGCTCCTTGCCTTCGGTCGCGGACAACGAGACGTAATACGCGGTCAGTGTCAAATTAGGAACTTGGGTGATCGCGCCAGTTTGAAGATCGATCGCATCCAGCTGGATTGGTGCATCCTTGGCGGACCGCACTGGAACTATGACGCGGTCGGCAAGCACGACCGCATTGCCGTCGTAACGGGTCGGGTACTCGTAGGACCAGCGAATCTTGTCGGTGGTCGTATCAATCGCGACGATCGATGATGCCATCTCGCTATCTTGCGAATCGAAGATTCCGGAGGCGATGAGCGTGTTGCCGCCAAGCTGGAGATCGTACGAACTTGTGCCGTCCGGAAGCGCGATCGTCGCGAGTTCCTTGCCCGTCTTGGGATCGAGCTTGCGAATCGTATTCACCCAACCGGAGACGTAGATTGCCTTGTCGTCCGTGGCGATCACGCCACCTGTCTGTGTTTCCGAACTGCCATCGGCGCGGTTAGGCACCGTATCAGCCGGCACCCTGGATTCCCAGATGATCGTGCCGTCCGACGCTTTCAGCGCGTAGGTCGTCCCCGCGGTGTCGGCGATGTAGACGATGCCATCGCTCACGACCGGCGCCCAATCCCACGCGAGCTTGCCACTTGTGCCGACATTTGGACCGGTCCAGGCGATTTCACCACCAGGGAGCGAGATGGCGGTGATCCGACGATTAACAGACTCATTCATGCGGTCATCCTGAATGACGTAGACCCGGTCGTTGTCAATCGCCATCCCGGGCATGACCGCGATGTCCTGCCTCCAGGCTGGTTTTCCGTTCGGGTCGAATGCCTCAAGCTTCGGCCCTTCCGTCTCTGATAGAGATGGGCGTTGGACAACCAGGATCGTGCCGTTTGAAACGACCGACCGCATGTTTGCCAGACCAGCGTACTTGCCACTAGGGCTGATGTCGACAAAACCGGACGCGAACTGTGGAAGGTCGGATGTCCACGTGTGCCCGGAATTTCCACCCCAGTTGCCACCACTGCCAGTATTGCTCTGACCAGCAGCGATGGAAGGCGTGGCGATAATTGCCCGTATATCACTGCCACGTTCAGTCTGGTCTGACTCGGAAGATCTTATGAGACCGTAGAACGCGCCACCTGCAATCGCCAACACCAGAAGGATCGTTGCCGCCGCCGAGAACAGAGTGAACCCAAAGGTATGAGAAAGGGTGCGACTGCCATTGGCGGGGTCCGGCAGTGGCTTGCGCAATTGAAGGGGGGCCGGATTGTGAACCCGCTGGGGCGTAATCAGCGACTTGACTGATAATCCGGGATTCGATTCGGAAGCGGTTGCCTGCATGCCGGCAGTCGTATGGATCTGTCTGCGTAGCCGGTCGGCGAAAGCGGGAGACGCCGCGATCGGCTGGTTAAGCGCGCCCATGAGCTGGCGAAAATCGTCGTCACGCGGCATGTTGCCGCTGGTGCGGTCGGTCATCGTGTGTCTCCTGCAACCTGGGCGTAGTGTGTCCGGAACGACGTTCGGCCACGGACAAGGAGCGATTCCGTCGCATGGATGGAGATACCCATCAGGGAGGCGATCGAGGTCACATCCAGCCCATCGAGATAACGAAAGACAAGGACGCTTCGCTGGCGAGGTGGCAATCCGTCGAGCGTCGCAACGATGTTGTCGCGGACATGCTGCGATTCGAAATCGAATTCCGGAAGGCAGGAGGGGTTTGCGGCGGACGCCTCGAAGTCGAGATCAACGGCGGCAAAGCGGGTTCGATCACGGTCCTGCCGACGATAGTGATCGTGGAGTTTGTGCCGTGCGATCCCGAAGAGCCACCCGAGTGGGAACTCGATCGGCGCTCCATCACTCGCCTTGATAGCAGCCAGCATCGCTTCCTGTGTCAGGTCTTCGGCGACATCGATCCGGCCTCCGACCCGCACCAGGAAGTATCCAAAGATGCGCGGCAGCGCATCATTGAACCAGCGATCGAGCGCATCCCGATCCAAGGCATGCAGAACCACACGTTCATTGTCGACGGCGTCATCTCGTCCGATATCGGTTTCCCACATGCGAATTGCGCTCATGTTCCGTTTCTCCTCCTGTCGGACCGTTCAAAAAGAAGGTCGTGGGAGAAACCGGATTCCGTCGCTTTCGGTCTCAGGTGTGGATTTTACGTTGGGAAGGGGGGGTTAGGGGTTGGTCGGATTGGCGGGTCGATGGCCGGGATGATATGGGTGTGGACGAAGTCGTTGCCGACGAAGAGGAGCGGTTCACCGACCTCCTTCGCAAGCTCGTATGCGAAGCAATCGCCTAAGTTGAGTCTGGCTTTTGACCCTGAACCTCTTCCGTATGTTCGAAATGCATCTCGTGCGGATGAGGGCTTGTCCCAGCATAAACGATACGATCTGGAGTTCGGCTGTTCCAAGGTATTCGTCGACATCTCTGAGGAGTGCAGGGCTTTTTTGCTCTCCATAACGATGTACAACTCTACAACTCGACGAGGTTAGCCGCTGACAACAATATGGGATCGTTGGCATTGATGAATTGTGCGAGTCTTTCCCACCCCGACTCTTCGAGAAGGATCTGGACTATCGCGGAGGAATCGATAATCAATGTGGCAGGCCATTCTCATCACATAGCCAAGCGTCGTAGTCGAACGCGCGATCTTCATCGGTGATCACTTTGTGTATTTCGGCGAGTGTCTTGAGCGCCCGGGCGATTCTTTCCTCGCGCTAGCGGTGTTTCCTGTTCTGATCGCTGGCTCGCATAAGGCTGGTTGCGGCGCTCTCCGAGGACGAGCTCGACAGCTTCGGACTCCGAGATGCCGGCTTCACCTGCCCTCTGCTCGATGAGGGCAATCAGTTCCGGGTCGGTGATAGTGACGGTGACGTAGCTGGCAGCTATCTGGCGGGTTCTGCCGGGAGCAGCGGATAGTGGTCCAATACTTCATACCGGGCGGCTGCTTCGCCGGCGCCAAAATGCGTACGGATCAGCAACAACTCGGTGACCGGAAGAGCGACGGGCTTCTTGTTGGAAACCTCGCCCGTCTCGGACGCGAGATCGAAGCGCTGGCGAACAGTTGCCGGGAGATCGCGAAGGCGCGATGGAGGGGCTGAATGAACGCGACCCAATGTAATAACCGGATTGAACTCGCGCTCCTCGACCACTATCTCCAACTCGGTGAGTTGCTGCTTGACCTGCTCGTGAATTGTCTCAAGCCGGTGATTGGGGCCGTACAATCCAAGCCAAAGGATCTTGGGACGCCGGATATTCGGCGATGCGCCGAGATCGGCAGTCCGCAACTCGAAGCGTTGATTCTGGTCGATCGTCTCGTGCAAAGCCATCCGTACGAGATCTGCGCTCTCAGGTGCGACATCGCCAAGCTGGTGCAGGGGAAGATACTGGACACCTGGCACCGTCCAGCGGACCGGCCAGTTTTCCTTGCTGAGTGAGCGTACCGTCTTGTCGACGAAGGTCACGATCTCCGGTACGAGGGGGACAACGACCGACAGTCTCCAGGCCGAATCTATCGTTTCCTCAGGGCGTCGCGGCGGCGCAGCCGGTTTTGGACGACGAAGACGCTTGGGTTTGGGGGTTTTTCTGTCGGAGGGGCCGCTGTTTCGCGGGCGTTCGCTACTCATGAGTCCAGTATACGGGAGCCGGAAAGATGTCTGCGCGTCAGGTCTTGTATGGTTACCCTGGTAGCAGATTTGTCGCTGGCGTGGACCGGACGTATCTCTGGGTGACCGCTGGCAAAGCAGGGAGAAATGTGGGGAATGTCGGTGGCATTTCTTGGTCCGCGCGGGACCAATAGTGAAGAAGCGGCACTCCTCTACGCGGGCCGCGATGCGGAGATGATCGCGTTCTCGAGCATGCCCGCGTTGACCATGGCGGTTGAAACGGGCCTGGCGGATGTGGCGATCCTGCCGATCGAGAATTCGATCGAGGGACCGGTGAGCACGACGCTCGATCTGCTCATCTATGAGACGGGATTGAAGATCTGCGCCGAGATCGTGGTGCCGATTCGTCCGGTTCTGGTCACCGCGGAAGGGGCGACACTCGAAGGAATCACAAGCGTCCTGTCTCATCCGCAGGCCCTCGGCCAGAGCCGAAAGTTCCTCGAACGCTTCTTGCCCAACGCGAATCAGGTCGCGTGGCTATCGACAGCCGGTGCAGTTCAGGAAGTCACGTCGTCGGGCGATCTGACGCGAGCTGCGATCGGACCAGCACGCGCTCAGGAACTCTATGGTGGCCAGATATTGGCGCGCGACATTCAGGATATCCGCAGTAACCTGACCCGTTTTGTCGTGCTCGGAAGCGAGGATGCGCCGCCTTCCGGTGACGACAAGACCCTCCTTGGCATTATCGTCAAGCAGAACATCCCCGGTATCCTGGCCAAGGTCATCGAGCCATTCGCTCACGAAGGCATCCAATTGACCAAGCTGGAAACGCGCCCGGTCAAGGGGCGCCTGTGGGAGTACGTGTTCCTGATCGATTTTGAGGGGCACCGGACGGAACCGTCAGTACAGCGAGTGCTGCTGGCACTTGAAGAACCTGCGGCTATCATGAAAATCTTCGGATCGTTTCCCAGATTTCCTATTGAATCGCTGGCTGAGACAGTCGCTTCGCCGGCCATGTTGTGACATACGAGAGAAAGTGCGGACGAACATAGATGACGATTCTTCTGGATGATGCGTTGTTGACGGCGCCGTTTCGTGTGCCGCTGATCGAAGGGTGGATCGAGACCGACATACTATTCGAGCTGCGTGCCGGACTGCGGGCCGAGGATGTCGGCCCTGGCGATATCGCGTTGATTGCGAGTCCCGAATCGACGCTGCTTGCGACGACGCACATCGTCGCTTCGGAGGTCGCGGTGGTCGTAGAAGGCATCAGCCCGATCGTCATGCGAACGGCCGTCCGTCCCGACGAGGTCGAGGAAACGCTGATTCGTTTGCTGAACGTTTCCGGCACGGGTGAGATGCTCATTCGTGCCTTGTTGAAGCCATTCTTCGGGATTACGGCATCGTCGGCACAGTTCATTACGTCGGATGACGACCCGCGCGCTGCATCAGCAGAGGTGGTCGTTCTGGAGGGACTGGATGCCCTGATGGAGCCTGAGTCCGGATTTCAGTCCGATCTGGCTCAGGCGTGGTACATCCTGACTGGCTCCTATTTCGTCTCCCACGTCGTGGTGATCGGGCTTGAGGCGCAAGCCCGAGGCCAGGCTGATCCGGCGTTGGCGGTACTCAGGGCCGCAGCCGAAATCAGCATCGAACGACGTCGCGAGATGCGCACCATCATGGCCGGCGGCTCGGACGTCGGCGACGCGGCGGACCGCGAGCGATTGGCAGAGATGACAAACAGTCTCAGCTTCACGCTCGACGCCGACGATCAGCGTTCATTGCTGAACATGATCGCGCGTGGCTCATGGGGATCGCGATACCCTCAACGAAACCCCGTTTTTCGAGACGACCTTCCGTCAGATGTCCGCTCCAGCGAGCCGCGGTCGTGAGCGACCTGGCACATCGGGCCCATGACGGGATTCTCGCGCAGCTCGGACGCATCGGTGCGGACTTCTCCGTGTTTACTCACCGTCCGATTCGTACTTATGAAGATGTCGAACTCGCCCGGCAGGAATCCGGTTTTTCTGGCACCGAGAGCAAAAGCATGGTGCTCCGGAGCGGTGATTTCATCTTCGTCTACGTCACCCTTGCTGGTCGGCGGGTTGATTTCAAGGCAATGCGAGCGAGGATTGGCGGCGCAAAGCCCAAGATTCTGACGGATGAGGAACTGATCGAGAAAACGGGAGCGCAGGCCGGCAGTGCCTTCCCGTTCGGGTTTGGGCCGGAGGTTCCGATCTATGTCGACCCGGACGTTTTTCTGCAGGATTGGATTCTGATCAGTCCTGCGATTCCGACCGAGACGATCCAGATGCATGGCTCACATCTTCAGAAGATCTACTCCACCATCGAAAATCCCGTCGAAGAGGTGACGACGTTCAATCAGCCGATTGCCCCGGTGGATTGATGCCTTTCGGAAGGCGACCGATCTCCTGCTGATAGTCGGCCTCACTCCCGATCCAGGTCGAGCCGTCGGCGTAATGTTCCTTCTTCCAGACCGGGACGATCTCCTTGATCCGGTCGATCGCATATGCAGCGGCTTCGAATGCCTGTGCACGATGTGCGGAGGCACAGGCGATCACCACACTTGTCTCGCCCGCCTGCAACAGCCCTGTCCGGTGCGTGATCGCCGTGCGGACCGATGGCCACCGGTCGAGTATTTCGAGGCCGATATGGGCGAGCATCTTTTCGGCAGCCGGAACATACGCCTCGTAGTCGAGGGCCTGCACATCTCGACCCCGGGCATTGTCCCGCACGTTGCCGGAAAACGTCACCACGGCACCGGCGTCCGGACCTGCCACCGCAGCCTCGACCTGACGGGGGTCGATGACCTGATCGGTGACGCGAAACAGGCGCACCAGCGTCACCCCGCCCTCCTCATCGCTCCCTCCGCTGACCGGAGGAATGAAGGCGAGGTCATCGCCGTCCTGCAGAACGCGATCGGCCCGGGCATATTCCTCATTGACCATCAACATGATCGACTTTTCCAGGCCTGCGATCCTCGGAGTTGCGTCGGCAAGTCGCGCGAAGACGTCCCTGGCAGTTGCCGGTGTCTGGAGAGTCATCATCTCGTCAGATTTGCCGATGAGTTCTCGCATCATCGCAAAATACCGAACATGGATGGTAATCGTGGGGCTTGCCATGGCTGGTCGTGACGACTCCGGAGATGCCATCAGATCAGGACTGGCTCGTGATCATGGTCCCGAGCACGGTTCGAAGCTCCATCGCGGTCTTCTTGTTGTTATTCCTGAGAGTCCAGAAGATCTCGGCAATTCCGGGCTCACCGGCATCCTCGAAATCCGTCGCGTACTGGGCGAGTACGTCTTCGCTTTGGAGCAAGGTGCTCAAGGTCGTCACGACGTCGTATTCAAGATCACCGACCGTAAAGTGCTTCATCGCTTCAGTCATTGTTTCTCCTCCCGAACGCGTACAGTCTCCATCCGACGGTGCGGTGGGATCGCACCTGACCATTCGCGCCTGACCGTCCCGTGTGTCAAGCCCGATGGCAACTTGCATCTGCATCAGTTCAAGCTTAGCGCATGGCGGATGCCTACAGATATGTATCGAACCATCCGAACGTGTGTTTCAGGCGCTCGATCCGGTGCTTTGGGCCACCGTTGCGGGACATACCATGGCTTTCGTTCGGGAATCGGATGAACTTCACGGTTTGCCGCAAACGCTTGAGCGCGATGTACCACTGTTCCGCCTGCTCCATCGGGCACCGGAAATCGTTCTCGCTGTGGATGATCAGCATCGGGGCGATGACATTGGCTACATATTTGAGCGGGGAGAGTTCCCAGTAACGATCCGCGTTTCCCCAAGGCGTGCCGAGTTCCGGATCGAGTTCTACCAGGGAGATATCGTCCGTGCCGTACATGCTGGTCATATTGCAGATCGAACGGTCAGTCACGCCGACCTTGAAACGATCGCTATGGCCGAGGATCCAGTTCGTGATGAACCCACCGTACGAGCCGCCGGTCAGTCCAACGCGGGTCGCATCGAGGCCGCCAAGCTCAAGCGCGGCATCGAGTGCAGCCAGGAAGTCAGGTGTATCGGCTTCTCCCCAGGCGCGGGAGACCTGTTGGGAGAATTGCCCGCCATACCCGACGCTACCCCGTGGATTGATGAAGAGCAACGCATACCCGCGTGCTGCGTAGAGTTGCAGTTCGTGAGTAAAAGCGTTGCTGAATTGCGCATGCGGCCCGCCATGGACGTTGAGAATCACGGGAACCGGTGCGCTTTTCGCAGTGTTTCCGGTTGGTCGTAGTAGCCAGCACTGGATCGCCTCATTGTTCGACTCGACCCAAAACTCCTCAGGTGACGCCACACTGACCCTCGATAGCCATTCCGCGTTGAATATCGTGAGCGCGGTTTCGCCACTGGCGGATATTCGCCGGAGTTCGAATGGCGTGGCAGGATCGGCCGCGGTCACGATCAAGTCACCGCTCGCCGAGCCACCGGCCTTGCCAGCATGGTCGAATGCACTGATGTGGCGACCGGACGGCGAGAGTTGAATAGCACCCAGGTCGTCCAGAGGAAAGCGAACGATGACCGTCGACCCACGATCGCCGACCAGCGCATCGATGGCAGTTCCGGTCGACGTCCAGCGAAACTTTGGCCCGCTCACCACGCCTTGGGGAGAGCTCATGCTGGAATCACCGATCGAGCGATCGACCGCCTTCGAAATCGATCGCAGATCTCCGCCACTCGCGGTGCAGACCCACAACTGGGAATTGGTCACGATTGGCGCGACTTTGATATCACCGGTAAAGGCGAGCCTGGTGCCATCTGGAGACCAAGCTGGAGTGGCGAAATGCCCGTGGCCGTCCGTGATCCGGCGCGGATCTCCATCTGAGGCCGGGATCGTCCACACATCAGCGACCCCACTCAGATCCCATTCGGGGTCCCGGTTGGCGACGAACGCGATCTCGTGTCCGGTCGGCGACCAGGCAGGAGTCGAATGGTCGAAATGGCCGGACGTCAGCTGCACCGGCTCCTGGTCCGGCATCGATATATCGACGGTGAAGATGTGAGCGACCTTGTCTTCGAGAAATCCGCGACCGTCGAACTTGTAGCGGGCGGAGGTAATGACCTTGACGTCGCTCTCGTCCTTGCCTTCCTTTCCCTTTTCGGGATCGATCCGGCTCGTGAAGGTGATCCGGCGACTGTCCGGCGCCCAGCTTATCTCACCTGCACCGTTCTTAAATGCGGTAATCTGCCGCGCCTCGCCACCCATGGTTGGCAACACCCAGATGTTGGCCGTCTTCTCCTCGCGATTCGAAAGAAACGCAATCCATGCACCGTCGGGCGACCAGCGTGGTCCGGTATCGGACCAACGTCCGGACGTGAGTTTGAGGGCGGATGTGCCGTCCAGCGGGACCAACCAGAGAGCGGAGCGGTATTCGTCGGCAGCACGGTCGATACCGGTGGCGGAGACGACAACACGCGTTCCATCGGGGGAGACGTTCGGCTCGCCCGGCAACACGAATTCGTAGAGATCGTCGATGGTGAGAGGACGTCCGGAGCGAGCCGGAAATGCGGCGACATCGACGACTGTCGCTACTGCGGCGAGCGTCCAGTTCGGTGCACCGGATGCGCGCATATCTGTAAGCGGAGATGCAATCGGAAACGAGCTACTGCCTTTCCCTGATTTCTTCGTTTTCTTCGCCTTCTTCATATCCTTGGACATGTCTTTTGCTTTGGAGGCCATAGGGATCTTTCATGTGGGGACCGAGGGTGCCGATCTAACGTCAGGTCGGCATTTTGGACCAATGCGACAGCTGTTCTTCATGGTGCAAGGCGGTCAGGCGGTCAGGCGAACGGGGGTGCGAACATCAGGGCATTGACCTGCTCACCCGCGACATAGGTCCGTTCGCGGGGAGCGATGATCAGGAAGGCGTTGGCACCCACGAACGATTGCAGGCGGGACGAGCGCTGCATGCCGGTATTGCTCGCAACGAGTCGTCCCTCGGCATCGACCCGGACGATTCCACGCTGATATTCGATCCGGTCCGATGGTTCTACGTCTGTTTCCAACGTCACACGCAATGTCGGGCGATCAATCTGATTCGCCGGAACGCCAATCATCTGCCTGATTGCGGTCTTGATGAAGAGCTCATAGGTGACCAGCGATGACACCGGATTACCAGGCAGGCCGAAAATGAGTGTTTTGCCATGGGTGGCGAAGTTCAACGGCTTGCCTGGTTTCATGTAGAGCCGCCGGAAATGGACCTCCACGTCCTTTGAATCGAACAGGATCGCCTTTATCAAGTCAAGTTCGCCCATCGAAACGCCGCCAGAGGTGATGATGATGTCGTCCTCGTCGAACCGTTCCCGCAGCAACCGTTCCAATTCCGGTCTGGTATCTGGTGCCTTGCCGATCCTCGTGATCTCGACCGGTTCCTCACCAAGTGCGGCGGCCAGACTGAACCGGTTGGAATCGCGGATCTGACCCGGTCCCAGTGGCTGATTGGGCTCGACGAGTTCGTCACCTGTTGAGAGCACGCTGATGCGCGGCCGGCGTGCCACTGGGACCGGGTCTATCCCCATGCTGGCAACAAGTCCGATCTCGGCCGGTCCGAGCCGGGTCCCGGCGGACAGAATGAGGTCTCCGGCACGCACGTCGGAACCGACCGGACGCACGTTCTCGCCAAGCTTGACGTTCTCCTGATGAATCACGACGTGGTCCTCTGCCGGTTCCGTCGCCTCGACCGGGACGACGGCGTTCGCTCCGGGTGGCAACGGTGCACCGGTCATGATGCGAACCGTGTACCCGTCGGTTACCTCGGCGTCGATCACGTTCCCCGCCTTCTGGGTCCCGATAATCTCCCGCCAGGGTGAACTGTCTTCGGCGACAACGGCGAAGCCATCCATCGTCGAAGCAGGAAAGGGAGGATGGTCTTCCGGCGCGATGATGTCCCTCGCAAGGACGCGACCGGCAGCCTCCGCCAACGGAACGAATTCGGTCGGCATCGGAGGGAGGAAGCGGGCAATGATCTCGCGCGCCTCGTGTGGGGGCCGCATGCGATCGAGGTCGCGCGTATCAACGTCTGACGTGCTCATGATGTCCGCATTCCTTGCGCGTTTGGATCGGTTCGTGACTCCGGCAGAGGCCGCACGGAGAACAAGCATTCTGGCCCGCATCCTACCATGAGGCGCGTACAATACCCCTGCACATACCAAGCCAATCCCCTATCACTCGACAAACGAGGATGCCTTGTGAATCGCTCGCTCAGCATCAATCAGTTGAAAAGGATCACGGTTCTTGCCCCCCTCGTATTCCTGGCCCTGGTTGGCGGTCTCGAACGGTGGATGGGCCCGGGCCCGGCTGATTCGATGATCGGTACGGTCCTGTTCGGCGTGGCGTCGCATTTCGCGGTCATGCTCTTTTCCGTCCTCATCTTCAGATTTGTCGGGCGTCTGCAACAGCAACTGGAAGTGCAAAATCAGGAATTGCTCGCGCTATACCAAGCCAGCCTCGCGATCGCACGACATCTTGACCTGCAGGCAGTCCTTCAGGGTGTCGTGGATGAAGCGCGTGCGCTCGTTGGTGCTCGCTATGGAGCGCTGTCATACCGGCGGGCAGACGGCACGGTGGAAGCCTTCATTACCTCCGGGATGACGCTGGAGGAGCGGCTGGCGATTGGCCCGGAGCCTCAGGGGCATGGGGTCCTCGGGGTGGTGCTCAATGAAGGCGAGAGCCTGCGTCTCGCCAGGATAAGCGATCATCCGCGGTCGGTCGGGTTTCCCGCGCATCATCCTGCAATGACAACATTGCTTGCCGTGCCCATTCGCTCGAGCGGAGCGGTGCTCGGGAATCTTTACATCTCCGACCGCCACACCATGCGTCCGTTCGATGCCCGCGACGAGGATACACTCTCTCGCTTCGCGGCAATCGCAGCGGTCGCGATCGAGAATGCGAGGCTGCACGTGCAGGTCGCCGCGCTTGCCACGACGCAGGAGCGAGAACGAATTGCTCGTGAGATGCACGACAGCCTCGCGCAGGTTCTGGGGTACGTAAACGCCAAGGCGCAGGCGACCCAGGTTTTGCTGGGTTCGAATCAGGTCGAGCGCGCAACCGGCAATCTGCGTCAGATGGTGGATGCTTCGCGGGTCGCATACGCCGACGTGCGGGAAGGCATCCTCGGTCTCCGGACGTCGCTGGAGGAGGGTCGCGGCTTTCTGAATACCCTGGAGGACTATCTCACCTCGTGGCAGGACCAGAGTGGTGTGCATGTGGTACTGAACGCCGACATGAGCGTGCAGGGGCGACTCTCGCCACTCCGCGAGGTGCAGTTGCTGAGAATTGTTCAGGAGGCTCTGGCGAATGTGCGCAAGCATTCATCTGCATCCGGAGCCTCGGTGCAGATTGCCATGGATGACGGGTTCGTAGTGACCTCGATCGATGATGACGGAACGGGGATGGCGTCTGGCAATGTGGAAGGAGCCGGCGTGCCTCGGTTTGGCCTCTCCACCATGCGGGAGCGAGCAGAGTCGGTCGGAGGCACGTTGACGATCGCTTCGTCTCCCGGACAGGGGACCAGCGTGACGGTTCGATTGCCGGCGGAACGATAACGAGCGTGTTGCGGATGGTGCACTGGGGAGGAAGTCATGCGAATTCTGATCGCCGACGATCATGCCCTTTTTCGCGATGGGTTGCGCAGCCTGCTCGAAGCGCGGGACATCGACGTCGTCGGTGAAGCGCGTAATGGAACCGAAGCCGTCGAGCTTGCCCGGCGTCTGATCCCGGACATCGTGCTGATGGATCTGAACATGCCGGAGATGAACGGACTGGCCGCCACCACGCTGATCTCGGCGGAACTGCCACAGGTGAAGGTCGTTGTGCTGACGGCATCGGAGGAGGATACCGATCTCTTTCAGGCGGTGAAGTCGGGAGCCCAGGGGTTTCTGCCAAAGAATGTCGATGCGTACGCGTTGTTCACGTTTCTGGATGGGGTGATGCTCGGAGAGCCGGCACTGACGCCGACACTCGCGCGCAAAGTGCTTGGCGAGTTCTCTCGTCAACTGAATTCGCCGGTAAAGGCCCCGGCGTCTGTCTTGACCGAGCGAGAGCGAGACGTCCTTGTGTTGCTCGTCGAAGGGGTAACGTCGAACAGGGACCTGGCTGATCGCCTGTTCGTGAGTGAAAACACGGTGAAGTATCATCTGCGGAACATCCTCGACAAACTGCATCTGAACAATCGCGCGCAGGTCATCGCCTATGCGGTTCGCCATGGGCTTGTCGAACCGAGAACAGATGCTTCGCCATGAGTGCGTCCCACCCGTTGGGGTAGCACGTTCCTACCTTCACGCTCCTTCGCAATCTACCCGTTCTCTCGGGGGACGCACCGTGGATCCGCCTTATTCTGATAGCAGTGAACCAGCGACGGTTCACCTATCAGGTCAGAGGAGATTTACGATGACATCCACGAACGAAGGCCACCACGACGTCACTCGCCGCCGTTTCATGAGCATCGCTGGATTGGTCGGGATCGGCGCCGTCGGCACCGCCCTTGTGCCTGATGGCGTGCGGATCGAACGGCAGACAAGTGCCAACGCCGAGGCGATGGCTGGCATGGACACCGCCGCCACCGCGTCGGCGAATCCGACAGTCGCTGCGGCGCAGACGGCCTCGGAAGATGTACCGATGACCGCCGACCAGATGGATGCCATTCACGAGGCGGGTATCAAGTCGTTCCCTGCTGCCACAAAGGGTGAAGGCGGGGTCCCGCTCAAGTACGAGATGGACGGTGAGGTGAAGGTCTTCCGTCTCACGAGTTCGGTGATCCAGTGGGAGTTCGACGCGGGCAAGACGACGGAGGCGTGGGCGTATAACGGCATCGTCCCGGGACCCGAAATCCGCGCGACGGAAGGCGACAGGGTTCGCATCATCCTTGAGAACCAGCTTCCGGAAAGCACCGCTATCCACTGGCATGGCCTGATTGTCCCCAACGATCAGGACGGCGTCCCGTTCATCACGCAACCGCCGATTAAACCCGGTACGACCTACACCTATGAGTTCACGTTGCGCGAAGGCAATGCGGGATCGCACATGTATCACTCGCACATGAATTCTGCCAAGCAGGTCACGATGGGACTGCTCGGCGCGTTCATTGTCGAGCCAAAAGACGTATCGACCCGACCTGCGTTCGATCGCGAGTACACGATCATCCTGAACGACGGACCGATCGGCGGTTTCTCTCTGAATGGCAAGAGCTTTCCGGCCACCAAACCCCTGACTGCCAAAAAAGGAGAAAAGGTGCTCATTCGCTACATGAATGAAGGTCTCATGATCCACCCGATGCACCTTCATGGCATGCCGCAAACGGTGATCGCTCATGACGGGTGGCTCCTGCCTCAACCATACAAGTGCGACACGATCAACATCGCTCCCGGCCAGCGCTTCGAGGCGATCGTCGATGCCACGGAGGTCGGCACCTGGGCATTCCATTGCCACATCCTCTCGCATGCCGAGAGTGATCGCGGGATGTTCGGCATGGTAACCGTGCTGGTTATCGAAGCGTAGGCGCGATGCCCTTGCGGGATAGTAGCGGCGGGAGGCGTCAAGCGTCTCCTGCCCAAGGTCTCGGGGCTTCGTGCCATCGGGGGGACGACGATCGAGCCCCGATCGAGCCCGGCATAAGAAACAAGCTTTGACCGGCTTTCCAGCTCTTCTGCTATCGAGCACACGGGATCGGTTGCTGGCTGACAGGCTGAGCGACGGCATACACGCAGGGAGGTCCTCGCCATGACCGCTGACAATTCGGTAGAGTCCAGTTTGCGCATTCTGATCCCTTGGGACGACGACACGGTTCTGGACTCCCTCCTTGCCTTTGCCCGGAGGATGGGCGGAAGCAATTCCCACATCATGCTCTTGCCAACAGGAACGAACGGTTTCGAGGGCGGCGTCTCGCGACGGGCAAGCAACACGGTTCCGTTCGAGATCGTGCAGGTGTCGCGTGACGAGACGAAGGCAACGATCTCGGCCGTCGCGATCGCTGGCATCGCTGCCCAGCGCGCCGCAGACGTGATTGTCATGGCGACAACCTGCCAACCCGGCGGCAAGCTCGACTGTTCCTGCGTGGCCGCCCAGATTGCGCTGGATTCGCCGATTCCGGTGATGCTTCTGCGTTGGAACAGGGAAACGCAAGCACCCTTCCCTTCATCAATCACCCGTCTGCTCATCCTGCTCGATGGCTCGTCGCGCGCCATCCAGTCGCTGCCGTTCGCAACCAGACTTGCACGCCGATTACGGGTAGGTGTGCATCTCGTGATGGTGATCGACCCGGCACAAGTGCTACCTCCTGGCTTCGCCCGCGATCCCGAGGCGGAGGATCTGATCGGAGGTCTCAGGGAAGATGCTCACTGCGCGCTCAAGCGCGCGGAACATCTTCTTGAGCGTCAGGATGTTGAAGTCACTTCCAGCCTTCTGTACGGTCCGGTGATTGCGAGTATCGAGGAAATGATCGAGCCGGGAGATCTCGTCATGATGACGACGCAGGGACGGGGGAGCACACCACATGGTCGTCTGGGCAGCGTGACCGCGCGGATGATCGCCGATGTGGTCGATCCGCTCGTGGTCATGCGCGGAACCCCGCTTGCCGAATTCGTCGTCCAGGGGTATCTCGCATGACTACGAAAGTCCCATCCTCAGTTGAACTCCGGATGTTCGGAGTACGACTGTTCCGAGACCGACGTCTGCTCCCCCCTCCAGCTTCCTGGCAGAACATGCACGTGGCCCGGAAAGTCTCGAAGATAAACCAGAACCCGTTGGCTCGATGAATGTGTTCACGCTGCTTGCGCTTCCGTTCGCGGACGATGCCACCGGGATCAGTGGCTTCCTCTCAAGGAAGGGGAGTGGATTGCTGCCGGATCTCCCGTGAAGCCTCCACTCCGGCACAACGGCGATGCGATCACGACCGGTTCGCGCGCGGCGCGTGGTATGCATCGCCTCAATGTACAGTACAGGATCTTTCGATGAATGCCATGGAGGCAAAGCGATATCGTCCGGACTCGAATGATGCCGGTGGACCGTCTTGCAGCGATGGCGACGGCTGGCGACAACGATGCTTCTGCAAACCGCTTGTGCAGGTTACGCCTGCCGGCCTGCCTGCTTGCCTGCCGATACTTCTCGCTATGTCTCTACGATCGTTGCGGCGATACTGGCGGCGCCTAGCGCCCACATTCCCCGCATTGCCCGCATCGCCGACTGACTCATGCTTGTGACGCCCCAGGTTTGACGGACAAGCGCGCCGTTTGCGGCAGGGGAGCGGCTATTTGGATTAACCAAAGGCCACACCCTGTGTCTCATTGTGTCTCATGACCTGAAGTGATACTGCACGCATCCACTATATCGAACTGCAATCCGTTAGATGTGACATAACACGATGTATACTTGAGTCTTCGGTTCGACGGGCCGTTCCTCTACCCTGTTTTTGTGATCCCCTATTTACCCATTCACCCCATAACCATTGACGGAGATTTTCTCTCCTGTCTACACTGAACAAAGCTATGACGCTATCAGCGAACCTGGCTCCGCGCCCGCTGTGTAATGAATCGCGATACCGGGCTTTCTCGCGGTTCCAAACGGTGCCGCTCCCGACCAAAAGAGCGGATCTCACGGAGCGAGGCCACGAATGACGAATCTTTCTATCATTCCGCAACGCAAATCCTTGTTGGAAGTCCTCAACAGCCGGTCATCTGATCGCGCCATGACTGAAGGTGAGTCGCCGGATTGCGCGAACGCGTTTGGGCCGATTGTATGTGAGGCGCTGTCGCGTCTTGATATCGCGCTCTCTAGGGACGCGTTGGTCACGGATGTCGAGTTTGTCGCCCGCGCCTTCGAGCTTGCTTTTCGCGCCCACGACGGCGTTACGCGCAAGTCCGGTGAGCCCTACATCGTCCATCCCATTGAAACCGCCACAATCCTCGCGCAGATGAATCTCGATGCCGAGACCCTTGCCGGCGGTCTGCTTCACGACGTCGTCGAGGATACGGGCGTCACCAGTCCCGATATCGAAGCCGAATTTGGCGATCGCGTATCCAAACTGGTCGAAGGCGTCACCAAGCTTGGCCAGATCCCGTGGACTCCAGAGACCGACGATGGTCGCGGAATCGTCGCCCGCGAGAAGGAACAACAGGCCGAGAGTCTGCGCAAGATGTTCCTCGCGATGGTCGACGATATTGGCGTCGTGCTGATCAAGCTGGCGGATCGTCTTCACAATATGCGTACGCTGGGGTCCATGCCTCATCACAAGCAGGTACGTATCGCGCAACAAACGATGGAGATTTACGCTCCGCTGGCCAATCGATTGGGTATCTGGCAGGTCAAGTCCGAACTCGAGGACTTGGCCTTTCGCTATCTGATGCCGGCAGAATACGCCCATATCACCGCCGAGCTCGATGATCGGGGTGCCGATAGCCAGGCGTATATCAAGCGCGTCGAGGAGGACTTGCAGACGTTGCTCGCCGTGGCAGGGATCAGGGCCGACATGAGCGGCCGCAAGAAGCATGTCTACTCGATTCATCGCAAGATGAATCGCAAGGGACGCTCGTTCGAAGAGATCTACGATGTCATCGGCATTCGGATCCTCGTCGAGACTGTCCAGGAGTGCTACAGCGTGCTCGGGATCGTGCACAGTCGCTGGCATCCTGTCCCCGGTGAAATCGACGACTATATCGCGACTCCCAAGGAAAGCATGTACCAGAGTCTGCACACCGCCGTGATCGGTCCTGATGGTCATGCGGTCGAAATGCAGATTCGGACCCGCGAGATGCATCGGGTCGCCGAGTACGGAATCGCGGCACATTGGCGATACAAGGAGGGCGGCAAATCCGACTCCCGTCTCGAGGCCAAGATTACCTGGCTCCGTCAGCTCATGGATTGGCGCGACGAAGTAGCCGATGCCGAAGAGTTTGTCGAATCCCTCAAGTCCGATGTCTTTCAGGACATGGTTTACTGTTTTACCCCAGCGGGCGACATTATCGAGCTGCCGAACGGCGCCACCCCGGTCGATTTCGCGTATCGCATCCATACGCAGGTCGGCCATCATTGTGTGGGTGGCACGGTGAACGGCCAGATGGTGCCACTCGACTACAAGCTGCAGAACGGTCAGGTCGTCAAGATCAAGACCAGCAAGACTGTCAATGGGCCGCGGAGAGACTGGCTTCAGGCAAGCTCCGGCTACGTGAAGACGGCGTCCGCCCGAGAGAAGATTCGCCAATGGTTCCGGCGCCAGGAGCGGGATGAGAACATTGCCCAGGGGCGCGAGATTCTGGACAAGGAACTCCGACGCCTGGGATTGGAAATCAAGCTCGAGGACGTTCTGCCTCGTTTCCCGCGATACCCCAAACTGGAGGATTTTCTTGCGGCGGTGGGATATGGCGGTGTTTCGTCCCAGCAAATTGCAGGCAAGCTCGATGAAACACCAAAGGATGTCTTCTCGATCGCCACCGTGGTCAAGGCGCCGACGACCCCGGCCCGCGTCGAGGTCATGGGCGCAGGCAACTTGCTCACCGTCCAGGCGAACTGTTGCCGGCCGGTGCCGGGCGATCCCATCATCGGATACGTCACCCGTGGTCGTGGTGTGGTTTACCATCGCAAGGATTGCCCGAACGTCCACAATATGCCGGACTCGGAGAGGCTCGTTCCAGTGAGTTGGGGGAATGAAGCGCACGAGACGCATCCTGTTCCCGTTCGCCTCTATGCGCTCGATCGGGTTGGGCTGCTCAAGGATGTCAGCACGCTCCTTTCGGATGAGCGAGTGAATATCCTTTCGGTGCTGACGCAGACACATGACGACCGCACGGTGACACTGCTCTTGACCGTCGAAGTCGAAAGTGTCGGTCAGCTGAGCCGTATCATGCAGCGCCTGGAAAGCGTTCGGGATGTGACCGAGGTGCGTCGGGACATCCCGCACAGCAGCACGGTTCCGCAGGCGAGGGCAAGTTGAGTACCTCCACGTCGCCAGTCATCTGTTTCGGAGAATGCCTGATCGATCTGATTGCCGAGACCGGCCACGATCTCTCCGCGGCAGCGTCGCTGACGATTCGTGAGGGAGGAGCGCCGATGAACGTCGCGGTCGGTTTGGCCCGGCTAGGCGTCCCCACAGCTATCTGTTCCGTTGTCGGACAGGACCCATTCGGGAACCGGTTGCTGGCATTGCTCGATCGTGAACAGGTCGATCGCACGAGGATGCGGCGCTCGCCGGAGCTGGACACGACTATCGCCTACGCATGGCGGGACGCGCGCGGCGATGGGAGCTTTCGCCTGGTGAGGATGGCCGATTGCCTGCTCGATGTCGCCGATGTCGATGGCGTGGCGATCGATCAGGCGATCGCAATCGTGGTTGGGTCGGTCTCCCTCTCGGCGCAACCATCCCGTTCGGCGATCGAACACGCGGTACGTGTTGCGGCTGGATATCAGGTACCAATCGTCTTCGATGTAAATGTCCGCCCTACGCTCTGGTCGGATCTCGGTCTTCTCCGTGACGCCTGTGAACCAATCCTCCAGCAGGCCACGGTTGTGAAACTAAGTCTGGACGATGCCGCGTCGCTCTGGCAGTCAACGGCAATGAATGACATCGAGCGCAACCTGGCGGAACTCCCATCCCCCGTGATCGTTGTCACGGATGGTGCACGCGCAACTTGGGTGCGACGTGGAACACCCGGCCGCTGGAGTCGCCACGAGGTTTTCACGGTCGATGCGGTCGAGCCAACCGGTGCTGGCGACGCGTTCACGGCTGCACTCGTCTCCTGCCTGCTCGCGTCCAACTGGGGAGCGTTAACCGACGATGACATCGAGTTCGCGATGGCGGCCGGTGCCATGACCACGACCAGGGCCGGCGCCATTGACGCGCTGCCGACTGCCGCCGACATCGCGCACTTTCTCGACTCCCGGATCTGATCCCTTCGGCTTCGAGGCTGGTGTTTCAGACTCCATCCTGATGCATGACTGACCGCGAGTTGCTTTGCCCGCACCTTCGATGCGTACGATGTGCATCGTATATCTCCACGGGTCGGACAGCCGGTTGCAAGAGTGCGAGCTCGAGCCGCCATCCCGCGTGATAGGCTTGCTCAGGGTTTCGACGCCGGGTCGAGCCCTCAGCATTTGCCCATGTCCACCGCCACGAGCCCCACCCAATGCCCACACTCCACAATCCCATTGCGTTTTCGTTTGGACCGCTGGATGTTCGATGGTATGCGTTGTTCATTCTCAGCGGAATGATCTTCGGTATCGGACTGAGTTACTGGCTGGCGGCTCGTCGGGGACTTGACGCCGAGTTCCTGCTCGACATGGCTCCCTGGATCGTGGTGATCGGTATCGTGGGTGCTCGCTTCTACTATGTGCTGCTCAAGTTCGACTTCTATATCGAACATCCTGTGGAGGCCATCAATGTCCGCCTGGGCGGGTTGACGATCCACGGTGCGATCGTCGCAGGGGTTCTGACCATGATCTTCCTCTGCCGGCGACACGGCGAACCGTTTTTTCGCTGGGCAGATGTGATGGTCCCCGGTCTCGCACTTGGACAGGCGCTCGGTCGGTGGGGTAACTTGGCCAATCAGGAGGCGTTCGGCACACCGACGACGCTACCTTGGGCGGTTCATATAGATCCCAGTCGCCGTCCGCCCGGCTTTGAACAGTTCGCAACCTTCCATCCGACATTTCTCTACGAATCGATATTCAATCTTTTGAACGCGACGCTGCTCACGTTACTCGTCCTGAACCTGGGAAAGATGCACCGGATGCGATCTGGTGACGTTGCCTGGATCTACCTGATAGCCTACGGCCTGGTTCGTTTCGTGATCGAGCGCGATCGCACGGACAGCCTCTATATCGGCCCCCTGCCCGCCGCCTACTGGTTCAGCTTTGCGCTGATCGGCATTGGCCTCCTGATGATCGTGTTGCGACGTACCGTGCTGACCTTGTCCGAAGACGAAGAAGCGTCCACCACCTGAAGCAAATCAACGACCCACGATTGCTCGAGCCGATTTTGCGATTACGGTTCAGAGACTCAGATGCGGCAAACTTCGTGGCCGTCATTGGCGACAATCGATAGCGGTACTGGCTTGTACTGGCTTCCGAATGCTTCCTGTGGACATATCCTCGCCAATCCAATGAAACCTTGGCAGCAAACGATGAAGGACCATCCGCAGCCAGTCTGCAAGTGCCACTATCCACATCAGGCGGTCGATACAAGACAGTTCAAGCTTGTGCCATGCGGTATGATTCGTTGGAGCGATTCACTTGGAAAAGATGCTGAAGAGGTTCGAACCATGGATGGCAAAACAATAGATTGAGCAGCGGAACTGGTATTCGGGACCGGTATGGAAGAACCAGTGAGGTGAACAGCCATGATCGATATTCGAATTTGGATCGGTCGACCACCGTTGATTGAAGTTCAAACTGCATCGGGCAAAGAAGAGACCCTCGATACTTCGGCGAAGGCATAAGGGAGCACCACCATAACCCCACTTGACGAAACAACACCTGACCTGACAGAAGAGTTCAGCGCCGACGACAGCGCGCTGGAAGAGACCGAATTTCTCGGTGATGATGAAGGCGACGAAGGCGAGGAGGAATCCTACGTCAAGCGTGCGCGCACGCTTCGGACATCCAAGGCAACCACCGAGCGGCCCGAGCAGGCACTGCTTGTCGCCGTCGAGACGTACAACACGACGTGGGATGTAGCCGACGAGCTGGAAGAACTGGCGACCCTCGCCGAGACTGTGGGCGTGGTGGTCGTTGGCTCTGTCACCCAGAAGCTGGACCATCCACACCCTGCCACCTATGTTGGCAAGGGCAAGCTGCAGGAGATCAAGGACCTGCAGGAAGAACTCGAATACGACTTCGTGCTGTTCGATGGCGAGTTGACACCGGCCCAGCTGCGAAATCTGGAGAAGGCGCTCGAGGTCAAGATTATCGACCGCACCGCGCTGATTCTCGATGTCTTCGCCAGCCGAGCGCAGACGCATGAGGGCCGGCTTCAGGTCGAACTCGCTCAGCTGCAATACCGCATGACACGACTGACGAGGATGTGGACACATCTTTCCCGCCAGACCGGTGGCGGTGGGGTCGGACTCCGCGGCACCGGTGAAACCCAGCTGGAAGCTGACCGTCGTGAGGCGCAAAAGCGGGTCGCCTTCATCAAGACCCAATTGGAGCAGGTCCATCGGCATCGTGAGCTCTACCGAAGTCGCCGCAAGGACACGCCGATCAACGTTGTGTCGCTCGTCGGCTACACCAATGCGGGCAAGAGCACGTTGCTCAATACCATTACCGGAGCCGGTGTGCTGGCGGAAGACAAGTTGTTCGCGACACTCGATCCCACGACGCGACGGATCAGCCTGCCCAGCGGTCGTGAGGTTCTGCTGACCGATACGGTGGGCTTCATCAACAACCTGCCGACGCAGTTGATCGCCGCCTTCCGGGCAACCCTGGAAGAAATCAGCGAAGCTGCGGTGCTCGTGCATGTCGTGGACATGACGCACCCGAACGTGGTGGAACAGGTCATCACCGTCAAGCAGACACTGGAAGAACTCGGTGTGGACGGTCAGCCAGTGGTGTACGCGCTGAACAAGATCGATGCGCTTTCCGAGGAGGACCGCCTCAACATGCCGGAGTTGATGGCGCGAGTCGGTGCTCCTGCCGATTCCGTGCCGATCTCCGCCCAGAATGGCACAAATGTCGAGGTACTTCTCGGCCAGATCGAGGCGGTCCTGGAATCGGAAGACAATTTCGAACCAGTGATGCTGACGATTCCCTACAATCAGTCCGAGATGGTCGAACGCTTCTATCAATTCGGCCGGGTCGAATCTCGCGACTTCGACGAAGCGGGAACGACACTCGTTGGATTCCTGCCTGAGCGTGACTTTGGGCGGTTTGAACCGTATATCACCCGACGGGTTGAGGACATCACTCCGAAACCGGTTGAGGAAATCGAAGAGTCCTGGGACGAGGCGCTCGAGACACAACGCGAATCCCATTCGGCTGCCTAGTTGGCATCGAGACGGACCGATGAGATGATTGGTCCGTCTCTTTCCGTCATTTAGAGCACCACATCTGTCCTCGCCGCGCGACGACGAGAAGGATCAAGAGATCACTTTTGTCGTTGGTGGGAAATCCACACCTCCTTGCTGTAACGCTGGTGAAATCCCGGTGCGGTACTTCGAAGAGCTCCGCGTTGGGGAGCGGTGAGCACCGTTGGGTTTGCGGTGGGTCAGTGTAAAGACTCTTCCTCGTTCGTCCTCACGATCTGCTTCGTCGACGGGCTCGAATCGACGATGGCTTCGTTCGAGTTCATGAGGTCTTTCGCTACGTGAGGCATACACCTGTTCGCTTTTGACCAAAGGATTGATCGTGACGCAGGACATGCAGGAATCGTTCGTCAAGGACGCTCCTGGAGCAGAAATTGGCATGACCTACAAGGATGCCGGGGTTGATATCGACGCCAAGTCGAAGGCAATCGATCGGGTCAGGGAGCGAGCCCAGGCAACACTTGGGGTACATGGCGGACCGATCGGACATTTCGGAGGCACGTACCGTCTGGCGACCAGCGGGGACCAGATACTTGTTGCAAGTGCCGACGGCGTTGGCACGAAGCTGAGGCTGGCGTTTACGCTCGGTGGTGAACGGCATGCACGGGTCGGCCGCGACATCGTCAACCACTGCGTCAATGACATCCTCGCGCTTGGTGCCCTGCCGCTCTTTTTTCTCGATTACTTCGCGACCGGTCGGCTCGATGGTGATGTCGTCGAATCCGTCGTCGGTGGCATCGCGGATTCCTGCCTCGAAAACGGGATGGCTCTGCTTGGGGGCGAGACGGCCGAGATGCCAGACATGTATGCCGCAGGCGAATATGATCTCGCCGGTTTCATCGTTGGTGCCACGCGCCAGGATCAGCTCGTCGATGGAGCGCAGATCGTGCCTGGAGATATCGTGATTGGGTTGCCCAGCATTGGCTTGCATACCAACGGCTACACCTTGGCACGCCGGATCGTCGGCCTGACCGGCGCTCACGAATCCGACCGTATGCTGTTGACCCAGTCCTTTCCAGGTTCCTCGCAGACGATCGGCGAGGCGTTGATGGAAGGTCATCCCACGTACTTGTCCATCGTGCGTCCTCTCCTCGAGCAGGGGCTCGTTCGCGGGATGGCCCACATAACCGGAGGTGGCCTTGCCGACAATCTCCCGCGCACGCTGCCCGCAAACTGCATCGCGCGTCTCGATCCTGCCGTCTGGCACGTGCCTCCGATCTTTTCATGGCTGGTCGCCCAAGGCAACCTCGCGATCGCCGAGCGATACCGCGTCTTCAACATGGGGATTGGTTTCGTCCTCGTTGCCACCGTGGAGAACGCACGAAAGATCCTGTCGGATGTTCCGTCTGCTCGGCAGATCGGGACGATCGTCGTACGCATGACCAGTGACGAATCCGCCGTGCAAGGCCTATCCTGCTAGCATGGCAACAATTAATCTCCGCGACCGACAGATTCACGCCAAGATCGTCTACTACGGTCCCGGCCTGAGCGGCAAGACGTCCAACCTCGTGAATATCCACCGTCGGATGCCGGCGGCAACCCGGAGTCCGATCCGCTCGATTGCAACCGAGGAAGAGCGCACGCTTTTCTTTGATTTCGTGCCGGTGGAACCGATTCTCGTCGGTGGCTGGGATGTGCGCTTCCATCTCTATTCCGTGCCTGGGCAGGAACATTACCTTCGCACGCGACGAGCAATCCTCGGCGGTGCGGATGGAATTGTCTTCGTGGCGGACGCGGATCGCGCCCGGTTGACGGCAAATCTTGCCAGCGCGAGCGAACTAGACACCCATCTCGAATATTATGGGCACACCCTTGCCGACCTCCCGGTGATCTTCCAATACAACAAGATGGATCTGGCGGCCGCCATGCCGCTTTCCAAGTTGGACGAGGTGCTCAACCCATCCGGTCTGCCGCACTTCGAGGCGATCGCGACGCGAGGCAACGGTGTTGCCGAGACAGTGCGTGCCATCTCAAAGCTCGTCGCCCAGCGTCTCTGACCGCCTCCGTGGGCAGCTCGTGATGTAACGTGCTTCGCGAAGCTGTCTAAGGCGACACGTCCTCACACCCTTGATGCAAAGCGATTCCTCGCGGTCTCTCGCGTTGCCCTGGATGACAGGGACGGTCAGTGGCCGATCTGACGTCAATGTGTTCCATCCTCTTCTGCCAACGGTGGCTCGTTGGTGATGGACCGTGGCCAACCCGGAGCTTCGTACGACGGATGAGGATACCGATAGAACCCTTGACCGGCCTTCTGTCCCAGCTCGCCTGCGTCAACCAGGCGGTGCAGCGTCGGGTTCGGCACATCGGTTGGATCCGGACTTGTTGAGATGTACGATGTTTCGATATCGGCGACCACGTTCAGCCCCACTTCGTCCATCAGGCCGAAGGGGCCAAGTCGAGATCCCCAGAACAATGCCCACAGGCGGTCAACTGTCTCGGCGTCGGCAACGCCTTCGTCGACGACGCGCAACGATTCGCGCTTTACCGCTCGCCAGATACGATTGATGATAAAGCCCTTGCTGTCGCCGTTCACGACCGCCGTGAAGAGTCCGAGCGAGTTGCCAAACGCCTCAAGGGAAGACATCGTCTCTCGGGTTGTAAGCCCACAGCTCATGAGTTCGACCATGCTCCGGTCCCAGAAGCTGGAGAAGAAGTGCAGGTTCGCGAACTTTCCAGGATCGGCGACCGCATCGGCTAACGCGGAACTGGGGATCGATGAACTGTTGGTGGCCAGCAGAACATGCGGATTGATGGCACCGATCTCAGCGAACACCGAGCGCTTCGTGTCCGGATCCTCTCGGATGGCCTCGATGACGAGATCGGCGGCGAGCACACTCTCGGCCAGAGTTGCCACGACTCGGATGCGCGGCAGGACCGAATCCAGATCCCAATCGAGCTTGCCAGCATCGATCACGGGACGCAGCAACGCCTGAAGACGGCTGTGCGCACGGTCGGCGGCACCGTCCATCAGGTCGTACAGCAGGACGGTGCGGCCACTCGCTGCTGTCATGGCGGCGATCTGAATGCCAAGTGTTCCGGCACCAATCACCGAAACTGTTGCAATATGTGCAGGTATAAACATACTAGCTCCTATGGCGATGTCGACGTGCGCGATCGACTCTGGTTCGAGAGAATGTCTTCAAAAGGTGGTTCGATGCCCAATTATGATGCGCCTTCCCCAATCTTTACGAAGGTTATCAATCCTGTTGTTGTATTTCTCGTCGAGCGGCTTGGCTTGAGCTATCAAGGCGTCTGGGTTCTTGTCGTCCGGGCGCGCAACACAGGCGAACTCAAGAAAGTTCCGGTCAATCTGCTTATCTATCAGGGTGCCCGGTATCTCGTCAGTCCGCGCGGCGAAACGCAGTGGGTTCGCAACCTGCGCGCTGCGTCTGCGGCTGAACTGCGCCGTGGAAATACGATCGACAAGGTGCTCGTCGCCGAGGATGTTGCGGAAGCAGGCCGCCCCCCTGTCTTGCGTGCCTATCTGCAAAAGTGGGATAACCAGACAAAGGCGGTTTTTGGCTTTGATCGAACTGCCACAGATGCACAACTCGTGGAAGCAGCACCCCGGCACCCTGTGATACGGCTGATTCCAACCGTATGAAGAGACCGGCCAATCTGCAGAACATCGGATGTTGGGCACCTCTTGACATATCGGTGCCGAGTCTATAGGCTCAATGCAGATGGCTGGTCGTTATTTCGGCCAGTTCTTGTCGCCAAGTTCGTAAGGGATGCGCGAAATGCCTAGCACTATCTTCCTCCAAAATGGAATTCCGACGACGGATGACCTTGGGGAATCGTGCGCCTTGCGACACGTGGTGCCTGACTGACAGTCAGGGTTCACATGACCATGCAGGCCGCTCCTCCCGAGGTATCTCGGGAGGAGCTTTTTTGTATGCGTGCGTGAAGGACGTGGGAGTCGGATAGGAGGGGGAGAGCAACGTCGTGGATAGATTGCGCCATGCCAAATCGAGCGAAGATCGATAGCTCCGGACAGCCTGTGGGCTGCAAGGATCGATCTTGTTGAGGAGTTCCAGCGATAAGGTCGGTGGACGCACACACGGGAAGAGAAGTCATGCCAACATTCGACATGCAAAAGGCGGAAAATGCGCTGGAGATCCGGGATATCTCCAAGCGTTTCAAGAAAAAGAGGGGTGAATACTCATACGCATTGAAGGGTGTGTCCTTCGACGTGCGTCGCGGCGAAGTGGTCGGCATCCTGGGACCGAATGGATCCGGCAAAAGTACGCTCGTGCGTGCGCTGTCCACGCTGACACTTCCTGATTCGGGGACGGTCAAAATCTTTGGAGTTGATGCAGTCGAGCATCCACGTGTCGTCCAGCGATACATCAATCGCGTCAGTGTCGAGGCGAGCTTCTTCAAGAAACTCTCGTCCATGGAGAATCTGCTCTTCGGAGCGAAGCTCTACGGCGTGACGGATAGGGAGAGCAGGCCGCAGATCCGCGCAATTCTCGAAAGCATCGGCTTCGATTACGAACGCGTCGACGAGCCGATGGAACACCTCTCTCGCGGCATGCAGCAGAAGATCGCCCTCGCCAGAGCACTGCTCACGAGTCCAATGCTGATGCTTCTGGACGAGCCGACGACCGGCCTCGATCCCCGCAGCAAGAAGGATGTTCAGGGGCTGATCCAGAATATCCGCAAGAGTCATGATTCATCGATTCTCCTCTGCACCCATGACATGGGCGAGGCCGAGGAACTTTGCGACAGGATCGGGATCCTTCTCGATGGCGAATTGATCGCGCTCGAAACGCCGCAGGAACTGAAGCGACGATACCAGCAGGACGGCAAGGAGCCGACGCTGGAGGAGGTCTTCATGCTGGCGACAGGTACATCGCTGGAGGACGCGGAATTCGCCGCCGAGATGAAGGAAGAGCAGGACCGGAAGAGTCGGGACCTGACGGAAGTAGGGAAATAGCATGCAACTGGTGAAGGCCCCTGTGGAGAGGCCATCCTGGAAACGCGAATTGATCGCGATCTGGGGATACGCACAACGAAACTACTTTCTGACCAAGCGCTACTTTCTGTGGGAAGTGGTGTGGCTGGTGTATTCGACGATGAACGCCCTGACGATCGGGTTCATTGGCGTCGGCTTCGGCGGTAATCCCGCGCAGACCGCGCGGATCACCACGTTTCTCCTGATCGGTACGCTTCTCTGGAGTTATCTCTCGATGATCTTCGATCTCCTGTCGGAGACCGTCAGCTGGGAGCGATGGGAGGGAACCATCGAATACACGTTCATGAGCCCGGCGAGTCGTGCCACGCAATTGCTCGGTATGGGAATCTATGCGGTGGCGTACGGCATGGTGCGGACGATCGTGATGTTGGGAGCGATCTCGCTCTTCTTCGACATGTCGCTCGGAAACGCCAACTACCTCGCGGCGTTCGGATTGCTGGCGCTCTGCAGCGTCTCGCTTGTCGGCTTCGGGATGGTCGCGGCGGTCATGCCGCTCCTCTCCCCGGAGAAAGGGCAGCAGGTGACCAGCATCTTCACCGCGGTGCTGCTGCTGATCTCGGGTATCTACTACAGCATCGATGTATTGCCGGGCTGGATGCAGCCATTGGCGTACATCTCACCGGTCTACTACGCGCTCGATGGCATCCGGGCAACTTTGCTTGATGGCGCGACGTTCACCAGCCAGTGGGCCAATATCTGGCCACTGCTGCTGATGGGAATCATCTTCCCGCCGCTGGGACTCTATCTCTTCCAGCGCGGCGAGCATTTCGCCAAGATGACGGGTCGCCTCAAGCGGGCCGGATAAGCAATCGCAGAACACGGCGCGGCGGATTTCCCGCTGCGTCGTGTTGCCTGGAGAGGTCTTGGCCCTTGAACGAACCTGTATTCATGCCCGGTCTCGAACTTGCCCGGCGCTACTGGGAGGAAGCAATTCGTCCGATTCTCTCCCGCGAGTTCCCTGGCCTTTCGTACGCTGCCGGACTGCTCGGAGAGGGATCGGATGTTCTCGGATTCGCTACCGGGCGCTCGATGGATCACGATTGGGGGCCCCGACTGACGCTCTTTCTGCGGGCGGAAGACCTGGAACTCATGTCACCGCAAATCGACGATTGTCTGCATGCGCATTTGCCACGGACATTTCTCGGCTTCGCGACCGGTGTCGGGTTCCATCCGGACGGCGCCACGCGGCCCGCCGCGGAGGGGGAATCGTTCCAGCATCGCATTTCGATCACCAGCCCGAAAACGATGCTGCATTGGCTGATCGGCATCGAATCGATCGCGGACCTCACACCTGCGGTCTGGATAACGGCATCACAGCAGAAGTTGTTGGAACTCACCGCCGGTGAGATCTTTTACGACGGGACCGATGAGATCACAGGGATCCGCGCGGCGTTCGACTGGTATCCCGACGATGTCTGGCGGTACGTCATGGCTGGAGTTTGGAAACGAATCGCTCAAGTCGAGCCATTCGTTGGGAGGTGTGGCGAGGTCGGCGATGACCTTGGCTCACAGTTGGTTGCGATGAGCCTCGTCCGCGACATCATGTGTCTGGCGTTCCTCCAGGAGCGGCGATACGCGCCTTATCCGAAGTGGTTTGGGACGGCATTCTCGCGACTGGAAATGGCGCCCAACCTGACGCCATTACTGGATCGGGCGAGATTCGCGCGTGACTGGAAGGATCGGGAGGCGGGCATCGTGGACGCCGTGGTCATGCTGGCCGAGCAGCACAACCGGCTCGGTGTGACGCCGCCGCTCGACTCATCGTCCCGGCGCTTCTGGACGCGTCCGTTTCAGGTGCTTGATGCAGAGAGGTTCACGCGAGCACTGGAAGATTCGATCACCGATCCGGCGGTGAGGTCATTGCCGCGAGATCTTGGCGGCGTCGACACCTGGATCGATTCGACCGATGCGCTTGGACATCTCGGCTTACTGCTCGCTGTGCGGGCATGGATCGACGGAACTACGGCTACGCCTGACTGACGCAAGCCCGCTCAGGCAGCGTCTTCCCACGGTTTGACGAGGGCGATATCGTCGCCATGCTCACGCTCTGCGACACGCAGATCGTATGTCTTCTGAAGATTCAGCCAAAGATCAGCGCTTGTGCCCATCCAGCGCCCGAGTCGAAGCGCGAAGTCGGCATTGACACTGCGGCGGCCACGAATAATCTCGGACACGCGACTGGCGGACACCCGAAGGGCGCGCGAGATCGGCCTGCGACACTCCGCGCTCGGTGAGTTCCTCAGAAATGTGGTAGCCGGGATGGATGGCGTAGATTTCTCGTTTCATGATGCCTGTTGACCTCCTGTTGTGGCAAGCATGGAATCTCTGTTTGGCAGCGGCGACGGGAGGACATTGCGACCAACCCGGCCTTGCAGCATGGGTATTGTGGCCGCAAGACCTCCCCTACTGCATTCTCTTCCGGCGTAGGGGAGGTCTTGGATGCCGATAAGAAGTCTTCGCGGAAGACTGAGCATCCAATGTCAGTAGCCACATCGAGCAGCTGCGTCGGGCCTGCGGTAGATCTCTGAACGCTATCAGAGCACGCTCGAAAGATCGCCCAGCGACCGTATCTCATCGTCGCCGTACCCGGCAGCTCTCAAGGGAAGCACGATGTCGTTCCACAGCTCCGGCACATAGCAGACGAGTACATATGCGATTCCGTCTGGCACGAGTGTCGCGCGCCGCAATGCGGCAGGCAAGACCCGTGATTCCGCTCGACCAATGATTTCCGCTCCACCCTCCCATGAAATGCCCACCGGGTTCACGAGATTCGTGAGCGTTGCTCCACACCCCAACGGCAGCTCCAGGCGCAGGGGCGTCGTGATCTTCCAGCGTTCGACCGCAAAGTATGGACCGGCAGCGCAGACTGTTCGCCGGTTGAACCCATCGAAGCGGGCAAGGCCATGTGTTGGCAATGGTTGGGGATCGAGCACCAGGTGGCTGAGCGTGGTTTCGATCCGCTGATGCCAAGCATCGTCACCGTGGGCGATCTGCATGTCGTCTTCCGGCATCACGTCTGTCGCGATGTCCGACGTCTGCTGGATCTCGAAGACAAGCGTTCCTGGACCAAACGTATGGAGTGTGCTGCCTGGTACATAGACGGTATCGCCGGGCACGATCTTGCGCCGGTTCATGACCCGGTCGCAATCGCGATCGAGCGCCGCTTCCCGCACATCCTCGATCGTCCTGCCTGGCTTGATCCCGGCCAGCACCGACGCACTATCCTCGTTCTCGCACCAGAGAATATGCCACGCTTCCGTCTTGCCATTCGGTTCGCCGAGCATCTCGTGAGCGATCTTGTCGTTGGCATGGAGATGGATAGGCAGCGGGTGACTCGCGTCGAGGAACTTTCCGAGCAGCGGATAGTGTGGGCCCGACCAGCCCTCGCCGACCAGCCATTCCGGATGCTGTTCAACCAGATACCGCAGCGGTTTTCCCGCGAAATGCCCGTTCACGATCGTGGACGGACCCGACTTTTCGTCGCTGAACTCCCATGTCTCCGCAATCACACCTTCCGGCAGGCCTTGCTTTTTCAGAATGGTTGGGATCAGGCGCTCGCCGAAGGCGTAGCGTCGGATCGGTACGGTGAGCTTGAGCGGGTATGGCGGTGTCATCAGCGTGCCAACCTCGCGGAGTCGGAATCGAGACGGTGGGAGATGTCACGGCTCGCTTCCGCCGCATCGACATGAATGGCGAACAGGTTTTCGTAGACAGCCTGATTAGAGGGGTTCGGCACAATTTCACCAGTTGTGTCGCTATCATGGACCTTTTCGGCCCACCCGAGCGCGTGCATCGCGATTTGGGCCGCTCCCAACGCCGAGAGGTCGGCCGAATTCAACGGCTGCACCGGCAAGCCAAAGATGTCCGCGACGATCTGCCGAACTACGGCGTGCTGCGACGGGCCGCCTCCCAAGACGAGTTTGGCGGGGAGTGCATGGTCGCCCATCATCGTCGCGAACGCATGCCGACAAGCGAACACGACTCCTTCGATCACCGCCCGTGCAAGCTCAGGGATGCCGTGCTGTTCTGTCAGGCCGTAGAAAGTTCCCCGCGCGCCCGGATCGAGCACCGGTGTACGCTGTCCCGTCAGGGATGGGATGAACAGCGCGCCTCTTGCTCCCGCTGGGACAACGGCGGCAGCGGCAAGGCACCCGGGCACATCGGTCTGGGTGAGCCGTGAAAACCACTCGAAAGCGATTCCCGCGTTCGATGTGGCACCGACCCGATTTCGGCGGCTTCCTGGCTGGTCGATCACCACGGCACTCGGAAATGTATGCCACCGACCAGCGGGGTCGGGTGTATCGTCGCGTGCCGGCAGCACGACCTGCGCACCAGAACTCAGCATCAGCATCGCCTGGTCAGGCGATGTGACGCCAGCACCGATCGCTCCACATGGCGCATCGCCGCCGGCAATCACCACCGGAATGCCGCCATCGAGACCGACCTGTAGCGCGAATGCCGTGCGCAATCCACCGACGATCGTGCCCGAGGGGACGATCATCGGCAACTGGCTTTCGCTGATCCCGGCGGCGCGAAGCAGCTTCGGGTCCCATGTCTCCAGTCGCGCGTTCATCAATCCGGTGCTGACGGCGTCGCTTGGTTCGGTCGCTCGCATCCCGGTTAGGTGATACGCCAGCGCATCCTTGGGGAGAAGGAACACGCATTCCGGATCGAGAAGTTCCGGACGATGCGAGCGGAACCAGCGTGCGGTCGTTGCCTGATACCCGGCGCCCAGAGGTCCACCGATCAGCGATGCCAAGTCCGGGCCGATCTCGGCGGCGATCGCGTTCCGTTCGGCAACGGCCCGTCGGTCTGACCAGATCACGGCCCTGGCTTGGGTATCTCCGTTCGCGTTGGCAACCACCGTTCCATGCATCTGGCCGGTCAGGCTAATCGCGGCAAAGGTCGTGTCAGGGAGCAGGGATGTCAGTTCTCGAATCGTTTCTTCGGCGGCCACCCACCAATCGCGGGGATCCTGTTCGTTCCACCCCGGCTGCGGGTGATGCGTGGAATAGAAACGTCTGGCTTGACCAAGGATCCGGCCATCGTCACTCACCGCCAGCGCCTTGAGCGATGACGTTCCGAGGTCGAGGGCTATCACTGCCCGGTTCATGAACGATGTCACAGGCTCACCAACCAACTGAATGCAAGCCAGATAAAGGCCAGGTCGCAGAGGAATACGGCGTACCGGCGCGGTTCCTTCTCGGGCCGCGCAAACCCCGCCTCGATCGCGATGAGACCGACGGCCACGATCGCACCAAGTGAGGTCCACCCGTTCCCGGCATGGGTAATCAGCCCAACACCTGTGACGACGAGGGCCGTGAGGAGGATGGCAATCCAGCTTGCGAATCGATGCGCCCGCCAGGAAAGCGGGTCATCGTCCTGGGTGGCAGGGGTGACCGAGTCACGCATGTGCTGATCACCGATCAGCCCGAGCGCCGCGATCGGGATAAGGAGAAAGAGGCCGCCCGACCACGCGTCGAGTGCTGTCCAGACCCAGAACGGGATCAGGAAACAGAGCGATGCAATCAGGAGCCACGGGGACGAACCACGCCGATCGTTGACCGCTTGGAGCGTGATGATCGTGAAGCTGACCATGAATATCGCCGTGCTTCCGATCCCGAATGTCAGGCTCACGATCAACGCCAGGATAAGAAGCGAACTGGCACCCAGGATACGCAGGCGGCGGGTTTCGAGAGATATACGCAGGTGTCGCGAGGCAGCGAAACTGAGGATGGAAAGGGTGGCCAGTGCGCCCAACAGGAGCAGCCGGGTCCAGTCCCAAGCGGTCACGACCCGGCCCGGCGCCAAGATCGCCACGAACCACAGCGCCACAAAGCCAGCCACCACATTCCACTGCACCGAGCGATAGCGGAGCAGTGAGGCAGAAGCAATGATTTGCAGCCAGATACCTGAAAAGATTGGTGGCATGGCGGGTGAAATCCTGATATGCCGGCGTGACATGGTCGACCGAAAAGGCGTCGGGTCACGCTCGAACGTTGAGACCTAACGACGATGCTATCAGGTTTGGACATCCGGAAGAAAGGAACCACGTTCCCATTCGGTATCTTTTCCGAAGCAGTGGTCATATACTTGGCGTTGGCACTCGTGACAAGAGAGTGCCAACGCTGAACATCATAGGCGTTTTCGCAATCCGCACTGCACGCAATACGGCGGCAGAAGCTGTGCCATTGAATACTGAGGAGAGCTCGTCTTGAGCATGCAGCACTGGGAATCCACGCACGAGAGCATGCGCGATGCGCTCGCGGCCATTTCCGAAGAAAAATTTGTGGCAGCGCCCGGTCTTCCCCGAGGAGTTGATTCGTTCCGTCCGACATTCGATCTGGACGTGCTCGAGACTGCGGAGGTCTTTGAAGTCCATGCCTCGGTTCCCGGAATTGCGCTCGACAGGATCGATATCAGCGTCTTCGGTGATAGCCTGCGTATTGCTGGAGAACGTATCGTCACGGATACCGGTCGCATGACCGAAGATAGTGATTACCGATGGCTCGTGCGCGAGCGCCCGGTCGGCCACTTCGACCGGTCTGTGCGTTTTCCGAGCCCGATTCACGCCGATCAGACGACCGCCGAAGTTGCTGATGGTGTCCTGATCGTCACATTGCCCAAAACGGTCGCGTCGGCGCCACGCACGATCGTTGTTCGGGATGCCGTCAATAGCCGCCTCGATGTCTCCGCTGCGACCTGATTGAAGCGCAGGCGAGAAGCGTCTGCATTCAGGTTGGTGAGAGTGTGCATCCCTATCGATACAGGATGGCGGCTCCATACGCGGAGGGATGCCGTCGCCGCTCCTATGGCTTGGTGATGATGATTCCGACGCGCTGGAAAGTGATCTCGTTTCGTTCAATCACCGATGAGATGCGATTTGCCCGCCGCCAAAAACCTTCATGAGACCACTTTTTGAATGTGGACGCGCTGAGTTGGAAGGCATGTTCTCGCGCGCCTCATGAACACATAACGATGTGCCCCTTTGCCTGGGCATTTCGAGGATCATGGCAGCTGTCGGTCCGGTACCGAGGTGGACGGATTGGTCTGTAGCATGCGTCGGTGACAGTCAGCGAAACTCGACTTCCGGAGACCCGTCGCCAAAAGACCCTAATCTGGTGACGGGTCCGCCGGTAAGCCAATCTCAGCACTGGCGGCTACACGTGGTAATCGATCCGCGTTTGTAGGAGCGCCTAGCGCTGACTGCTCGGCAACGAGCCCCGCTACTGGCATGACCGTTTCAGCTCGATCGTCGATCTCTATCCAGCCACCCGCCGGCGACACGATCCAGACCGCGGTTGCGCCATGCTGGAGCATGAGATCCGCCGTCGACGAACTTCTGGCCGCAGCATTGACGACCAGCAGTCGCTCCTCACCTTCCAGCGCGCCGGGGAGCTGCTCGACGGGAATCCCGTTATGGCGCAGCTGTTCGCGCATATCGCCCCGGGAAGTGCTGCGGGCTGTGCCGCGACTGGTCCGGGTAGTTCCGATTTTTGACCGGATGCCACGAGCCACATGACCCAATCCTGCCCCATGAATTGCGGAGAGAACGGAAGAAAGCTTGGAGTCATCGACGACGGCGACCACGACTTCGGCGAGCATGCTTGATACCTGTTCGATGTGTAGGATGGAATGTTGGAACGCGTGTGTGACTGATTGTCACGACAAGATAGAGGATAGCACGTCCGTTCTCGTATCGCGGGATGAGCGACTCATGGAACCAAGCCCCAGGTGAATCTGACGGGCATGTCTTCAAGTAACCTGGGAGGGCGTCAGGGAGCGAAGACCGGTTCGTTTGCTCTCGCTCCGTGGGTCGTGATTTCTGATCGTTCCGACCCCTGCCATTAATGCGGAAGGGTATGTTCTGACGAGCTTCACCTTCTTTAACCCAAGGGAACCGCGCTCCGGATCAACTGATTTGTGGTCTGCACACCGGCCGACGACCAGTCCGTTGAAGGCGAACCTTCCATCAGACGAAAGCGCGCGAATCCGGATCGGAGACTTGGCGGACGGTGACCGTGTCATCTGACGTTGAGGAGGAATCCGGCAAGCGTGAAGTAGATGATCAGGCCAGTGCTATCGACAAAGCTGCTGATGAATGGGGCCGAGACGACCGCAGGATCGAACTTCATCTTGCTCAGTACGATCGGCAACACCGCGCCAACGGTGGCTGCCCAGGTACACAAGGCGACAATCGTCAGTCCAACTGTCAGCGCCACATTGATGTCGCCACTCCCGGTGAACTGGGCACGGAGGAACATCAGCACGCCCATCACGATTCCCAGAGCGAGACCCGTCACCGCTTCCTTGCCGATAATCCGAAAGATATGACGCGGCTGAACCTCACCAAGCGCCATCGCGCGGATGATCGTCGAGACGGTCTGCGATCCAACGTTGCCGCCTGTACCGATCAGGATTGGCACAAAGACTGCAAGAATCGTGACCTGCGCCAGGATCGACTCGTAGTGTTCCTGAATGGACACGGTGAAGAACTGTGCAATGAACAGGACGAACAGCCAGACAATCCGCTTTCTGAAGAGGAGTATCGGTTTCGCCCGCAGGTACGGCACCTCGAGTGGTTGCGAACCGCCCAAGCGGGCGATGTCCTCGGTCGCCTCTTCTTCAAGGATATCGTGCACGTCATCTGCGGTGATGATTCCAAGAAGGCGTCCGTTCGCATCGACGACGGGTAGGGCAAGCAGGTCCCGCTCCGTCAGGATCCGAGCGGCTACTTCCTGGTCGACATCGACCTGAACGCTGATGATGTCCGGCATCATCAGATCCGTGACGAGCGTGTCCGGTCCGCTGAGTACGAGTCGATGGAGCGATAGAACGCCGAGGAGCTTTTCGTCGCGATCGACCACATACACATAGTTGATGTCTTCTGTTTGCTCGGCGACCTTACGTAGGGCATTGATAGTCTGGTCAGCGCGCAGCGTGGGAAAGACCGCCACGAACGACGGGGTCATGATGCCCCCTGCCGAATCCGGCGGATAGGCCATCAGGTCCCGGATTTCGGCCGCCTCGTCCGGATCCATCTCGATCAGGATGATGCCGGCCGCTTCCGGATTCGTCTGTTCGACCTCGGCGAAAATATCGGTGGCATCGTCCGGCTCGATCTGCTCGAGAATGTCGGCCGCCTGGGCAGCCGACATTCTCGTTAGAATATGAGCGGCATCCCGATTGTCGAGACGGGACAGAAGGACCGCAAGCGATTCATCGCCAAGAAAGACGAAGAGCCTGCTCAGTTCTTCCGGAGTGAGATCTTCCAAAAGCGCAAGCGCGTCGTCTTCCAGCATCCGATTGGCGCAGGCACGAGCCCACTCAACGTCACCCTGGGCGACAGCTGACCGGATCTCTTCAAGCAACGTAATGAAGGGCCTGGTTTTTTCAATGGCGATACCGGGAACCGATTGGACATCCTTGACTGGTGCTGGCATCGATTAGAGGTGCTTCCGCGAGGTCAAAACCAGCAAGGCTCGATCAGTCAAGAGTTCTTGGCGCGATTGCTATTGCGTCGAACCAGACGATTCACTCGCTCGGACGCGGAAAGTGAAATTCGTGGCCGCTCGACGGGTGGAAGTTCCTGGCCGGGCTGGGTTTCGGCCACTGTGAATGCGTCACCGACGGTTCCCACAACCGCGGTTCGGTGCGTGTTGTGGCTGACAATCGTGGGCTTGACGGGAACGGCACGAATGACCGCCTTGTCGTCTGCCCGATCGATGTAGAAACGCAGAAATCCGTGGGTATTGCTCATGAAGGCACCAACTTCCAGATCAGGCTTTCACATTGCCACACAGCCGTGGCAACGGAACATCCTGTTCTTGACCCCGGAACTAGCGGGGTAGGGGTGCAAAAGGCACGCGTCGAACCGGCTAATTCGCGAGGTTATCGATTGTTCGAAAACTCGTACTTCCGCCAGCGTCCAACGACGCTCCCTTCACGGGCTAGAAAAGACGGGGAGATACCTCAACCCGTGCACAAGAAGGCGGGGGCCATTTGGCTCCGCTTCTTCAATGGTACTCTTCGCATGCGATGAGGTCAATGAAGGATTCCAAGACCGATTTGAAGCGGTGACGTGAACAGATCGTCGACCTTGTGCAATAACGATTATGCGAAGAGAATCGTCTCCGGAATTGCATTTGCCTCCGGAGGTTGGAGCTTGGACCTTAGAGACGATGCAGCATATTCAGCGTTGGAAGGTATGGGAATGGCAGTTGCAGGTACGATCTCCCCGGTCGTGCGTTTCGAACGAGAGATCGTTACGTCGTTCATCGCCGATGCGTTGATTGCAAGTGGGATTGTCGCCGACCAGGCCCGAATCGCCGCTGACCTTCTGCTTCTGGCAGATCTGCGAGGGGTCGAATCGCATGGCGTCGCCCGTCTCACCGGATATGTCAGACGTTTGCGGGCAGGATTGATCGATCCCGCTGCCCGGTTGACGGTTGTCAAGGAACTTGGGTCCACGCTCGCTCTCGACGCGAATAATGGTCTCGGTTTGCTCATGGCCAGAGAGGCCATGGAGCGAACCATCGCCAAGGCTGATTCCTCGGGCATCTGCATGACAACCGTTCGCCAGAGTAATCACTTCGGCATTGCCGGTTCCTATGCCATGATGGCCGTCGAACACGGGTTTGGCGGCATGGCGACCACGAACGCATCTCGACTCGTGGTTCCAACCTTCGCAAAGGGTCCGATGTTGGGTACCAATCCCGTCGCCTTTGCCGTGCCGACCGGGAGCGGTCGTCCCTTCATCATCGACATGTCGACGAGCACGGTCGCGTGGGGCAAGATCGAGATTGCTCGCCGTGCTGGCCTGCCGATCCCCTCTGGCTGGGCCGTCGATGGAGAAGGGCACGCAACCAACGATCCGGACGCCGTCGTCGGCCTGACGCCGCTCGGGGGCGACCGCATGACGTCCGGCCACAAGGGGTACGGGCTCGGAATGATGGTCGAAGTCCTCTGTGCGGTGCTTGCGGGAAGTTCCTGGAGTTATGACATCGGCCGCCAGACGTCCCTGAGTTACGGGGGCGGGATCGGTCACACGTTTCTTGCCTGGCGGATCGACGCCTTTCGCGATCCCCTGGAGTTTACCGAACAACTGGATAGCATCATTGCCGAGGTGCGAGCGGCACCGGTCGCCGTCGATGCCCTGCAAGATCACGTGATGGTTCCAGGCGATCCCGAGGCAGAGGCCGAAGCGGAAAACTCACGCCTTGGCATTCCCGTGCGTCACGAGGTGCTAGCCGAACTGACCCAAATGGCGGACGAGGTGGGAATCGTTCCCCTTGCAGAGCGCCGACACCATATGTCAAAGTGAGTTTCCGTGCATGCTTTGACGCCGAGTTGGGTGAGCGTTATGTGGTGCGCGACGTCGAGCGGATAGGTGGGATACATTGCCGACTGGTGCCACGCGGCGACCGCGACTGGCCGACGCCATCATCGAAGAGATCGCGATAGATATCCTGCGGCACGAAATTCCGCAAGGAGCGTTGCTTGCCCCTGAACCCCAGCTTTCCGATCGCTTCGGCGTGAGCCGCACGGTTGTCCGCGAAGCAATCAAGCGACTGCAGAGTCTGGGTCTGATCGATGTCCACCACGGAATCGGGACGGTGGTCCTGGGGCCGGAGAGCTGGGACGACTTCGATCCTGACCTGATCAGAATTCGTGCGTCCGCCGGTTTGATCGGGGATCTGGCGGACGATCTCTTCGCGATTCGCCGGATGATCGAGGTTCAGGTCGCAGCTGACGCTGCCCGGAATCGCACTCCCGAGCACTTGGTCGAATTGGGGGCGATCGTCGAACAGATGCGTGCCGCTCGCTCGGACCCCGCAACCTATACCGATCTCGATATTGCCTATCACAACCTGTTGCTGGTCGCGAGCGGCAACACCCTGCTCGTGAAGATGATGCAGCCCGTCAACCAGATTCGCCGGATCGGCTCGCTGATCACGACATCGAGTCAGCAACGCGTGATACCGGACTCGATAGCCGGGCATGAGGCGATCTATGAAGCCCTCAAAGCTGGAGATCCCACATTGGCGCAGCACATGATGGCTGACCACCTGGACGAGTTCGCCCGCGATCTGATCGATGGGTTGTCATCGACGGCCGGATAGGTGGAAGGAGCCTGACGTAGGAGACTCACTCGATTGCATTCTCAATACGATCTACCCCACGTCTCATAAAAGCGTAGCCGGAGCGCTGCTCGTGCGCTGCTCGTGCGGATCGGGTGTTTGATAATGCCCGCAGATTCCTCTCTGCTTGGTCATGAAACCGTGGAAGCTCTCGCTGACCACACGTTTCCAGATGCACCACTGCCCAATATCTGACCTCTAAGGGACCGGAATGGGCGCCCCGACAATGTACAGCCGGGGCTTTACAGCTTCCAGAAACGGCGGTGCGCGGCGCATGCACTGTCGATTGCGGCCTGCGCATCGAGCCCGATCACGCGCGACGGCGGCATCGACTCCGCGCGCGGGCCGTATGGTTCTTCGACTGGCAACGTCCCGTTGAGGCCCTCGCAAAGGCCCTCGCCGATTGCAGCGGAGCAGTACGGCGCGTAGATCTCGCTGTACCCACCCTCCTGTGCGATCACCAGCCTGCTCTCGCAGAGCTCATCTGCCATCAGTCGGATCTGATGCGTCATTGCCCGATAGGCGGCAGTGGTCAGTGACATTCGACCGAGCGGGTCTTGCACGCTGGCGTCCTGCCCGGCAGAGATCATGATCAGGTCGGGGGCGAACTGGCGGAGAATCGGTTCGACGATCTGCTCCATAACCGCGAAGTAGGCGCGGTTGCCACTACCGGCGGGAAGCGGAATATTGACCGACGTTCCCTCCCCTGCATAATCCCCCATTTGGTCGAGGGCTCCCCATCCAACCGGAAAGAGATCTTCCTGATGGATCGAGATGAAGAGCACCGACGGATCGTCATAGAACGCATCCTGCGTCCCATTGCCGTGATGAACATCCCAGTCGATGATCGCAACCCGCTCGGCGCCATGGCGTTTCTGCGCGTGACGGGCGGCGAGAGCAATGTTGTTGAAGATGCAGAAGCCCATCCCGCGATCGGACATCGCGTGGTGTCCGGGTGGTCGCACCAAGGCATAGGCGTGATGGACATCCTGACGCATCACGGCGTCGACCCCGGCAATCACACCACCGACCGCGAGTCGGGCGATTCGGTCGCCACCACGACCGATCGGCGCGCCCCTTCCCGTGTCGCCTCCGGTCTTTCCAATGTCGTGTACGCGAGAGATGTGTTCCGGTGTGTGATAGGCCAACAGCATTGAGTCGTCCGCTTCGAATGCCGGGATGCGCTGCATCACGTCCGTCATGCCGAACAGATCGAGCAACTGCTTCGAGCGGAGCGCAATTGCCGGACTGGAGGGATGCGGTACTGGCTCTGCAAACGGATAGCTGTCCTTGTAACCGATCAGGTACGGACCGGAGTTATGCATGAGGAATCGATCGTCGAAGATAAGCCCTACACGTCGATCGCGGCGATGGATCATGCGTTCAACTCCACTCCGGCCACATATCCAAGGGCCCCAACATCCGGCAAACGGTACTTGCGTCCAGTATGGCAAAGAGGCGCTCCCATTGGGAGCGCCTCTTTGCGGGTGCCTAATCGATCGTGCGACTGATCTCTATCGTGAAACCGAGAGTGCCATGTTGTCCATGACGCCCCAGATCCCGTCGAACGTGCCCCAGTCGTAATAGTGAAGGGTGCCGGTTCCCGGATCGGAAACGTAAACTCCGCTGGCGTCATAGCCGTAGGCAACGATCACATGCATGCCGGAAGTGACCTGATAGGTCGTGCCATCGCTGGTGGTCGGGTACACGCTCTGATCGCCCCACAAGCCGATCCAGACGAGCGTTGGCTTGCCCTGATCGATCGACGCCATAAGCGTCGAATTGCCGCCGTAGGACACTTCGGCGTTGAAGCCGAGTTGGTTGAGAGCTGGGACCAGTGCCTCGGCGTAGACGCCGTAGTCGGTGGTGTTGCCCCAGGTCCCGTTGATATCGCCGCGATAACCCCAGTGCGGGTTGTCGTTCCAGCCAACAATGCTGTCGAAATCGTATTCTGAGACCCAGTTGCCGAGGGCGCCCGTTGCGATCGAAAGGGATGCAAATTCGCAACTGAGGCCGCGTTGCTGGTGGTACGCCGAGACGTTGGGAATAATGACTTCGCCGCCCGTCGAAGCAACCGATGTGGAGCTGTCACTCGTATCAGTGGTGGCGGACGATATAGAAGGCACGCTGCCGCTGAAGTCGATAACGGTGGCACCATCCGAACAACTGCTGCCATCGGTCCAGATGGTCTTGCCGCCGAGGTAGGCGCCATTGACGTGCAGTTCAAGCCACAGCTTGTCGCCCGTCGCCGCGGACGATGTATCGAAACTCAACTGCGCCACGCCTGCATCGTTGGTGGCGACCCGGTCGCTGCTGATAACCGTTCCGGTGCTGTCCTCGGACAGCGCGATCGAGACATCAGTGCCAACGCTTGCCGCGCCGGCCTCGTGAAGTTCGACCGTGACGCCGACCGTGCATCCCGTGCTTGGATGCGTCGCATCCAGTGATGCCCAGGCATCGACCGATGCTGATTGTGCAAATGCCTGTGGTGTGGCGATCGGAGCGCACAATGCCATCGCAATGCCGCTTACGATCAGCGCACGGGTAATGATCCGACGCATGTCTCCCCCTCTGAGTCCCCGGTAGGTCCGCTTCAAAGATTTGTATGGGCTCATTCAGTGTGTTCGCCCGTTGGCTGATTCGGCGTGAACCCCAGGTCGCACCGGAAAGCACAAGCGACTTTTCACCTCGTCTGACGGACAAAATAGCTATCAGACCAAGCGACTGTACCAACAATTTGACGGCAGCGCTACTATGACGATATCCGCATCGAAGTCAACCGTCGACGTTCTGCGCGCGTCTTGATGAAACAGCGCTTCTCGTGCGAACAAGGCGTGCATTCGATGCCGGCTCGGTGGACTCGCTGATCCTTCGGAAACGATTGGAACGTACGCACGACTTCTTGGTGGAGACACTGCGGCCCATTTTCCCATCAACCACGAGTCAGGGAAGATCCTCGCCCAGAAAGTGTTTCCGAGCTGCCTCGTCGGCGATCAGGGGATCCGGCCCGGTCAGAAAAATAGCGGCGAAACCTCCTGCCGTCGGATCCTTTTTCCGGGCTGCAGCAACTCGTACACGAACCTCGTCAGCCTCAGGACCGATGTCGGTCATCAATGGGCCTGACCAGCGCGCATGTTGGCGCAACACATCGTAATATCTTGCTCGCTGCTCCGCGTAGCGGGCAGGAACGTCACTCCAGTCCTCGTTCGTCAGCAGCAGGTCGCGAAGCTCTCGTACATCACGGAAGACGAGAGACAACCCGTGGCCCTGGCTGGGATCGTTGGCACTGGCGGCATCCCCGATCAGGACCACCTTGCCGGCATGGAGAACGTCGGAGACGAGATCGGAGTTAGGGAAAAAGCCTGCCGGACCCGCGCTTTCCCATTTTTTAACAACGCCCGCCGGGAACCATGGCTCCAGCAGGGCCACGAGCGCTTCCGGTTGAGGTGCCCGCTGCAAATCCGCCGCCGTATCTTGGGAACACACGTAGTAGATTCGGTTCGTACCACCTGCTTGAGGAAAGACCATGCCAAAGCCGCCGGGGAAAAACGCCTGATGGGCGGAATCCGGCGGGAGATCGAATCCTGAGACCAGTGCTCCGCCAATCGAATGATGAACCGGGTCTCGTTCGGCTTTTCCACCGATCCAGCGGCGAATGCCACTGCGTTGTCCATCTGCACCGACCAACAGCCGGCATTCGATCGTGGCCTCCTTGTCGCCAGCAACGATCTCGAGTCCGATCCGACCGTTCTCGCGCCACGGCTCGCACTCGGCGGGCTGGAAGACCAACACGCCCGCATTGCGCGCTTCTTCGAGCATGACGCGCTGCAGATCCGGATGATGAACGCTGATCTCACCCGGACTCTCCGTCATCACATCCGACCACGCGAAGCTGTCCAGCAGCTCACCGTTACGATAGCGGGTCCAGCGCGGAAGCTCGCGACCCTTCGCCCCTTCGATCACGATCGAGCGGAGGTCGAGAGCTGTCAGTTCCCGCACACCCCATGGATGGATGCTCTCACCCCGGATCCGGTCGCGGAACTGCGGCTCTCGCTCGATCAATGCGACATTCATACCACCTCGAGCGAGCGTCACCGCGAGCGCGCTCCCGGCGATGCCTCCCCCAACGATGGCGACATCGACCGTGCGTTTGCCATTCAGGCGAACATATGACGGTGTGCTCATGCTCAAGACCTGAAATTTCCGCTACGAACCGTTATTCTGGCCGATCATGTACGCAATGAGCACGATGATAACCGCAGCGATATTCGCGATTGCGGAGTAGAGGCTGCGCTGTTTTGCATTCTCCCGTGTGCTCGCATAGCCATGTTGGAATCCGACAGGAATGATTGCCAGCAACGCCACCAAAAAGTGAACCGCCGGAATGCTTTTCCCCGAGCCCAATAACGAGAGGCCGAGCACGTACTGCAACAGCAGCAACGTTGCCGCCGTGTACGAAACCATTCGTTGCCAGGTAAACGTGCGGCCGTTGATGAAACTGATGACGTCGAGGATCGCCGAGACAACGAAAGCGACGACAACGAGCGTTCCGATCCACATGTGGACGTTGGTCATATGAAGATAACTCCTGTGTTTGTATGGCATCTGCTGATACGCCATCCATGCAGCATTTCTGGCCCACCGACTGCCCCACCCAGCCGGCACGAATAGCGCGCGGAAGCCCTGGGAGTGGGTTGCGTTCGGGTCAGTATGGCACCAAACGCGCTGCGTGGAAGTGGCGAGATCCCGGGATGACCGCGTCCTTTGCAGCAAATGCCCCGTTGCATACGCAAGGCGAGAGTGGAATGATGAAAGGTATTATGCTGGGCACGCCGCACAGAACGCTGACCTGTCTTTGTATACTCGGCATCGATTTTGAGTGTTCAAGACGTTACCGTTCGTTGTTGGGTGGGCTTTGTACTGGTTGACATCGTCTTTGGAGGGTGCCGTATCTCACGCCTACAGCAAGATTCGATCGTGGGGGTGTCACCCTGCATTGCAGGATGGCACTCATGGGACGTGAACAAGAGGGAAACAGGTTATGACGGATCCTATCGACTCGCACGCGACGATCGAGGCGCTTTACGGGGAAACGCGTACATTCCCACCATCCGCCACATTTGTGGCGGATGCAGAATATGCCGATCCCGGACTCTATGCCGAAGCCGATGCGGATCCCGAGGCATTCTGGGCGAAGCAGGCCGAATCGCTCAGCTGGTACAAGAAGTGGGACAGGGTGTTGGAGTGGGATCCACCCTTCGCCCAGTGGTTCGTCGGTGGAAAGCTGAATGTTGCCTACAACTGTATCGATCGCCATGTCGAAGCCGGCAAGGGAAACAAGGTCGCCTTCCATTGGGTAGGCGAACCAGGCGACACCAAGAGCCTGACCTACTCCGAGTTGCTCACCGAAGTCAGCAAGACCGCAAATGCACTCAAGGAACTTGGGGTAAAGCGTGGCGATCGCGTGGCGATCTACATGCCGATGATCCTCGAATTGCCGATCGCGCTTCTGGCCTGCGCCCGTATCGGGGCGCCGCACACGGTGGTCTTCGGCGGTTTCTCCGCCGAATCCCTGCGTGATCGGATCAACGATGCGACGGCGAGCGTCGTTATCACCGCTGACGGTGGCTACCGGCGAGGAGCGCCATCGGCGCTGAAGCCAAATGTCGACGAGGCGATCGAAGGCACGCCGTCGGTCTCGAAGGTGCTCGTGGCGCGGCGCACGGGCGAGTCCGTGCTCATGGTCGAGGGTCGCGATCATTGGTGGCACGATATCGTCGCTCGCCAATCCGACCAGTGCGAGCCGGAGCAGATGGAGAGCGAAGACATGCTCTACCTGCTCTATACCTCGGGTACGACGGCCAAACCCAAGGGGATCGTCCATACGACCGCCGGCTATCTCCTCGGCGCGTCGTGGACCCACAAGGCGATTTTCGACATCAAGGACGATGACGTCTACTGGTGCGCAGCCGACATCGGCTGGGTAACCGGGCACACCTACATCGTGTATGGTCCGCTCGCGAACGGCACGACCAGCGTGATGTATGAGGGGACACCGACATATCCCGCACCCGATCGCTGGTGGGACATCATCGAGCACTACAGGGTGTCGATTCTCTATTGCGCGCCGACTGCGATTCGCGCGCACATGAAAGAGGGGCATCAGCACGCGGCCTCGCACGATCTGTCGTCACTGCGACTGCTCGGCACCGTCGGTGAGCCGATCAATCCAGAGGCCTGGATCTGGTACCACAAGTACATTGGGAACGAGACCTGCCCGATCGTCGATACGTGGTGGCAAACGGAGACCGGGGCCTCGCTGATCTCGCCCCTGCCGGCAATCACCATCACGAAACCTGGTTCTGCAACATTTCCATTGCCGGGTATCAGCGCGGACATCGTCGATGAGGCCGGGAACTCGGTGCCCAACGGCGGCGGCGGTTATCTGGTCATCCGCAAGCCATGGCCGTCCATGTTGCGGGGTATCTACAATGATCCGGAACGCTTCAAATCCACCTACTGGAGTAGATTTGAAGGGGTGTACTTCCCTGGCGATGGCGCCAAGCGTGACGATGACGGGTACTACTGGCTCCTCGGACGTGTCGATGACGTGATGAATATTTCCGGTCATCGGCTGAGCACGACGGAAATCGAGAGTGCACTCGTGTCGCACGATCTCGTTGCGGAAGCGGCGGTCGTTGGGCATCCCGATCCGCTCACTGGTGAGGCGATCTTCGCATTCGTGACGCTCAAAAGCCGGGCGCACCCGGACGCCGGATTCGGTGACGAACTGCGGCAATATGTCGCCACCAAGATCAGTCCGATCGCCAAACCGAAGCGACTGATGTTCACGCCCGACCTGCCGAAGACCCGATCAGGGAAGATCATGCGGCGGTTGTTGCGGGACATTGCCAGCGGTCACAAGCTCGGAGACACGACGACTCTTGCGGATCCGTCGATCGTGGAGCAGATCCGAGACGCGAGCAGGTCCGGCAAAGACGACGAGTAACAGCCGTCAGCGATTCCAGAGGTGACAGCAACGTGCCCGGCAGCGTTCCTGCCGGGCACGTTGCTGTCTTCTCCCCATCGCGATGGATTCACGCAAGCGCGTCGAAGACACTCATTGGCACAATGCACCATCACGCTAGTCTCGGTTTAACACGCTTGCCTTCGCACTTTGCTATGAATGGAAAGGTGTTCGGAACCGTTGCCGAACATCCCGTTGATTCTGGCTACTGGAGGCAAAGATGAAGCGTTCGGTCGTGTCCTTTTCCGCGTTCACCATCTCCGCAATCTGCGCATTCAGCCCACTCGTTTCGCTTGCCCAATCGACACCCGCGGCAACCCCGACCGCTCCGGTGACGGTGGGTGACGTCCGTGTGATCGGCTCCCAGACCGTACCCAACGACCTGATGGTTGACAACACGCTCGTCGGTGGACTGTCCGGGATCGACTACAACGCGGCCGACAACAGTTTTTTCATCATCAGTGACGATCGTTCCGATCAGCAACCTGCCCGCTTCTACAAGGCGGAGATTCCGGTTTCCGAGGATGCCATCGGTGCGGTGAAAATCGACCGTGCGGTCACGCTTCTGCAGGCCAACGGGGAGCCATATCCGAATGTCGAAGCTGGCGGCAATGTGCCGGACCCCGAGTCGATCAGGATCGACCCACGCTCTGGCAACCTGTTCTACACGAGCGAAGGCAGCCAGAAGTTGCTGATCGATCCGTTCATGGCGGTTGCGGGAACTGACGGCCAGTATATCGCCGGTCCCAAAACACCGGATATCTTCCACATGTCAGCCGACAAGCTCACTGGTCCTCGCGACAATCTGGTGTTCGAGGGGCTGAGCTTTTCGGTAGACGGATCCTCGCTCTGGCTGGCGATGGAAGGTCCCCTTTATCAGGACGGTCCGACTGCCACCGCAGACCATGGTGCAACGTCCCGCATCTCCAATGTTGACCGGGCGGGCAATCTGCTCGGGCAGTTCGCATATGAACTCGATCCGATTCCAGGTCCGACCGGTGCCGGATATTTCGGGACTGGTGTCACGGAGATCCTGGCGATCGATGATACTCGTTTCTTGACCATCGAACGCGCGTCAGTCCAGGGCGATGACGGTGTCTTCCGCAATTTCATCAAGGTGTATGAGATCGATACGGCGGGCGCAACCGACATCAAGTCCCAGCAATGGTTGACCCCGGGTGGTTACACTCCGGTCAGCAAGCGGTTGGTCCTCGACCTGAACGCAACTGATGTGACACCGATCGACAATGTCGAAGGCATTACCTGGGGGCCGAAACTCGAAAACGGGAATGCCAGTCTCATCCTCGTTTCCGACAACAATTTCAGCGACACCCAAGTCACGCAGTTCATCGCGCTCGAAGTCGCTTCCTGAGTTATCGGAGGTGCCGGGGCTTCCGGGAGCCGCTGGAAAATCACGCAGTCACCGGCGATCAGGATAGTCCTGATCGCCGGTGACGTCCTCGACAGGACAGTTCTCACGATCCACAGGGACCGAACCCCGGCATCGTGATTGTGTCAAGGTGCCGGGGTGGCAGCTTCCGGAATGACTCCCAACTGCTGGCAGCGTTCATAGCCGCTTACCTCGGACCAACTCTCGGCCGCCATCTCGGAGTCGTGAACGCACCACTCCTCGGCCGATGAGCAATTCGGCCGAGGAGTGGAACAAATAACATCAAGTTGTGAGAACCTCGAAGGCGAGAGATTCTACCGCAGGATGATCCAGGCGCTCACTCCACCACCCACGATGATGACGAAGAGAAGTGGCAAGGCAACTCCAAAAAACGATGCGTGGTCGAAGCCGAGCGAGTAGACGCCGCTTTCTTCACGGAAACGATCGAGAAATTTCTGCATTGAAGTCTCCTCTGATCCTGCATTCTGTGCACGACTCGGCGTGCGAACACCGGGCTATTTGATGGGCAATGAACTCTTCTCCGGGAGTGTACATGACAAGGACGCTGCGCACGACCATGCGCTATCCGAACCCGTCCCATCAAGTGGGTGCTACTCTTTGTCGTCCTCGCCGTCTTCCATCGCCGCCGTCTCGCCGGGAAGTGCGACACGTCGCATCGCGGGGAACAGAATCACATCCCTCAAGGTTGGCTGGTCCGCGAGAAGCATTACAAGACGGTCGATTCCGAGCCCGACACCACCGGTCGGCGGCATGCCGTACATCAGCGCGGTGATGAAGTCCTCGTCAATCGGCATCGCTTCCTCGTCGCCGGCATCACGATCTCGCTGCTGCTCCTGGAATCGGGCCAACTGATCGAGCGGATCGTTCAGCTCGGTAAACGAGTTGCCGATCTCGCCTCCTCCGATATACGGCTGGAACCGTTCGACATGAGTAGGGTCGGAAGGCTTTCGCTTCGCCAAGGGCGAGAGTTCGACCGGATAGTCGGTCAGGAAGATCGGCTGGATCTGGAACGGTCGAACGAATTGCTTGAGCATTTCATCGACGATCCGTGGCCATACGGTACCTTCCTCGATATCGGCGCCGGCCTTGCGGGCCGCCACCTGCAGGCTCGGCTGATCCGTGTATTCCACGTAGTCGATTCCGCTGCCTTCGAGAATCGCCTGTCGGAGCGTCTTGCGGGGCCACGGAGCGGTCACATCGATGTCGTGCCCCTGGAAGGTAAAGCGTGGCGCCCCGAACACCGTGGTGACGACCTCGGCAATCATCTGTTCGACGACGTCCATCATCCTCTCGTAATCGCCGTAGGCTTCGTAGAATTCGAGCATGGTGAACTCGGGGGAGTGGTTGCGATCGATCCCCTCGTTGCGGAAATCCTTGCAGATCTCGTACACCCGTTCGAACCCGCCGACCAGCAAGCGCTTCAGATAGAGTTCGTCTGCAATGCGCAGATAGAACGTCTGGCTCAGCGAATTATGGAACGTCGTGAACGGACGCGCCGCCGCGCCGCCATAGAGCGGTTGCAGCGTTGGCGTCTCGACCTCGAGATAATCGCGCTTGTCGAAGAAATTGCGGATTGCGGAAACCGCCTTCGACCTGATCTCGAATACCCTGCGGACCTCGGCATTCGCCATCAGATCGATGTAGCGCTGCCGGTAGCGGATCTCCACATCCTGAACACCGTGCCATTTTTCGGGTGGAGCGTTGAGGGCTTTCGAAAGAATCGAGATGCTCGCGACGCGGAGCGAGATCTCTCCGGTTTTCGTTCGGAAGAGTTGACCGCTGGCCTGCGCGAAATCGCCGATGTCGTAGAGTTTCAGCACATCCGCGTAAAGCTCTTCGCCAATCTCGTCTTTGCGGATATAGAGCTGAAGTTCGCCGTGGCCGTCGCGGAGATTTGCGAATACGGTCTTGCCCATGTGTCGAAAGCTGACGATCCGACCAGTTATGGTCACGCTGCTCCTGGTTTTGCCGTCTTCCAGCGTGTCGGAAGCTTCGGACGTATCGAAGAGGGTCGCGGCTTGCGTTGTGGTGTGGGTGCGCTCGACACGAGTCGGATAGGGGTCGATTCCTCGTTTGCGGAAGGCGTCCACCTTCTGCCGCCGAATCTCTTGCAGTTCGCTTAGCTCCATGGTTTCTCCGCGAAAACGTCCTGCCGCGATGGCACCATCTGAACGTTCAGACGTACCTGTTGCCTGATCCGGGTTGCCCGTACTGGACGGGACGGAGACAGGCGAACGCGGCGACCTTGCACACATGCAAGGTCGCCGCGTTCATTCGGGCATCTTGCTGAGAGCTAGTTTACCGCGACAACTGTGTAGGTGACGTTGCCTTCCGGGGTGGTGACCGATGCGGAATCGCCGGCAGATTTGCCGAGCAGGGCTTGACCGACCGGAGATTCCATCGAGATCCGGTCATCAGAGACCGCAAGCTCGACCGGATTGACCAATACCCACGTGAATTCCTCGCCAGCATCCATGCGGACAGCGACACGTGATCCGATCACGATCGCTCCGTTCTCATCCGGGGTAGGTGGTTTCGCATGCGCCAGAAGCAACTCGAGATCTTCCAGACGCTGTTGCGCCTGGACATATTCGTCCTTGCTCGCTTCCCATTCGCTGTTATCGTTCAGATCTCCGTCCTGAGCCGAAGCCTGGACGATGCCCTCGAGTTCCGGCAATTTCTCGTCTCGGAGGTCGGTGATCTCCGCCTTCAACCAGGCAATACCTTCTTCTGTTACCAATGTGTCGATTTCTGCAGCCATGTTTCTCTCCTTTGCCATCGAATCCATGCGTTGCATTGTGGCACCCGCGAGAGATCCGTGCACAAGACGTTCCAAAGCGTGCCGTGCCTTCGCAGCTCATCCGTGATTCGATTTGAGGCGGGTGCCATGTTTTCTCTGCGATCGATGATCAATATTCGGATAGTTGATGATCACAATTTGTGCCACGCTGGAACATTTTTTTTGCGTCGATGCTGATGGGAAGATTCCATCTCAATCAGACACAAAACTGCAATCGCTGAAAATTCGTCGTCGAACTCGATGATTCCGGATGTTTCAATGAACATTCAACGCCGTTCCTGCCTCTGAAGCCTTGCCGTCTTCCGGCGCTCTGATTCTCATACACGGACGCAGGGTATCTCTTGTTGACTATGAGTCAATATATCGGTTTGGCCTCACTATCGACGATGAATCCGGTTCTTTACAAAGGTAAATACTGTACGTACAATGCATTCGAACGCGTCGGGTGGCTCCCGAGCGTGTTCCGTTTGTCCCGTAGGCAGGCACCCCCGCACAACGCAGATCGCTGCCATTTCGTACATCATCCAGGAGGGGTCCGGGGCATGGGGAGTTCGCATCCGTTGGGTCGACAGCATCTACATCGTTTTCTCGATGCGTTCTCGCCGGCGGGCTGGCTGGCTCGAAGCGTGGCCGTTGTGCTGGTCGCGACGTTCCTGATTGCCGGATCAATTCTCGCGGAGTCGAGGACGGTATCCGCAGGCGAAGCCGCGACGATCGTCAACGACGGTTCTTCTCTTTTTCAGGGAATCGACGATCACTCCCTGATCGCCACAATGTATGCGGGGGAACGGGTCGACGTGCTCTGGGGTCCGCAAGACGGGCTCTACCAGGTCCGTTACTACGGGATCGACGGCTGGACGTGGGAGGCCAACCTCGAGGTCGACGGCGGGGACGGAGGGGGCAATACCGCAACATGGACCGATTCTGGATCGGGAGGATCTTCTGCCACAGTAAATGCCGATTCACTCAGTGTCCGCACCGATGCGAGCTTCGATGCCGGCATTCTTGGCTACCTGCCGGGCGGCGACGGGGTTGATATCATTGGCGATCCAGCCAATGGGTTCGTGCCAATCGCATATGGTGGAGGGCTCGGCTGGGTATATGTCGACTACCTCAACTGGGACGGGTCGGTGTCGTACTCCAGCGCTGGTGTGGGAGGCATGACCAGCGCTGTGCCGGAAGCAAGTGTCAGCGCCGAGCATTGGGTCGATGTCAACCGCAGCAACGGCGCGGTCACCCTCTACATTGGCGACGTGCCTCAGGCGACATATTGGGGCTCGCTCAGCTACGACACATCCGACGGGGGCTTCTACACAACGGCATCGGGTACCTATCACGTATACCGGATGTATGAGCCGCTCGCCTATACCGCCTATGCCAAGGCATACATCACGGACTGGGTCGGTTTCGATCCCGAGCGCGACAATGGATTTCATTCCTGGACGAAGGATGCCAACGGCAACGTGCTTCCGAACGGCGCCGGCAATACCGGCGGGTGCGTCGGTCTCGAGCCTGGTTCGGCGGAGGAAGTGTTCAACTTCTCGTTCATGGGTATGAGAGTCGTTATCCACGATTAATCGTTGAAGTCGAGTGCAGGGACCGGGAATCATCTCCGGTCCCTGTCGTCGTTTTCGCGTTATGAGAGAGGTTTCGGAGGCATGGCTGCGAAACGGGGAAACACGTCGCGGAGAACACCTGCGACGTGGCGGCGGCGAAAATCGCGACCGGTCTGGCAACGCTCCCGTCTCTGGTTCGCTGCCGGAAGTATTGCCGCCGCCGCACTGCTGCTATGTCTTGGAGTAATCGTCAGCCTGATGGTGGGTTTCGATTTGCCCGGAGTGGTGGCATCGGTAGGTCCGGCGACAGGAAGCCCGCACATGTCCTGGCAGGCGGTCGTGACAACCGACGACGTCAACGTGCGCGCGGACGCTTCCACCGCTAGCGTCGTGATCGAGACGGCAGCCGTAGGTCAGCAGGTCACGGTCACGGGGGCGCTCAAGGCCAGTTTTTGCCTGTCATGGTCGATGGCCGTCCGGGATGGATCGCTGCCGATTACTTGGGGCGTGAGTCCGTCGTGGCGACTCCAGCAGGTCGTGAAGCGGATTCCATCGTGATCGCCGATCACCAGATTCCATCGGAACTGTCTGAAGCCTTGGAACCGGCGGCACAAGACGAGGTTGCAAAGGTAGATACACTCCCGACTGACGCTCCCACCGACGTCGTACCGCCTGCCGAAGTCATGCTACTCGCTCCAACGGATGAGGCTGCAGCTCTTGAAACTCCAGCGATCGACGTTCCCACCGAGGTACCCTTGCCCCAGCCCAATGAGGATGCGGGTCCAACTCGGGGGGCAGCATCCGAACAAGCTGGACAAGGCGGAGAGCGCTGGATCGATGTCGATCGGACGACGGCAATGGTCACCCTCTACGTTGGCGACAGTTCGCTCGCATCGTTTCAGGGAAAGATCGGTCGAGACCCATCCGCTGACGGGTTCTATTCAACTGCGGTCGGAACCTACCACGTCTACAGCATGCAGGAAGGACTTTCGTCGACGCCGTTTGTGGACGATGTCTATCTCTCGGACTGGGTCGGGTTCGATCCCGAGCGCAAGAATGGCTTCCATTCGCCCGTACGAGAGGCGGATGGCAGGGAGCGGCTGACTCAAAACCCCACCACCATGGGCTGCGTGCGGTTGAACTCCAATGATGCCGTCGCTCTGTTCGATTTTGCCTATGTCGGGATGCGAGTTGAAATTCACGACTAACAGCATGGCGCCATTGATCTAACGTACAGGTGTCCAGCCGGAAACCGATCTCATGGATATGAACAGGAGCGGATCGATATCGATCCGCTCCTGTTCATGCGCGTTGTTCACCGCTGTCGAGGATCAGTGAGCGGCGTCTTTCCAGATCTGGTCGATGGTCTTGCGTGCATTATCGGCCATGTTTGGATCCTTGACTTCCACGTCCCCATTGGCGAGCAGGTCATCAATGACTGCACGAGGAATCACGGAATTGATCTTGGTGATGAGCTTTGCGTAGGTGCTGAGACCCTCGGCCGCGAACGCGACGGTCTTCTGATCTTCGAGTGCAAGTGCCGTGGTGTGCAGCATCGTGTAACTGATGGCGGCCATGTTGAATGCCACGTAATCGTCGCGGAGCGCCTTCGAGGGCGTGTCCTTGCGAATGCGATCGATGACGCCGGCAGCCTTGCCAAGGAGCTCGGCACCAGTCTTGATGATTGGATTGCCAGCGGTGGTCCCTTGTGTTTCCTGAAACGCAACCGCGCGCTTCTTGCTATCGCGAACGGTGTCATGGAAATGTTGAATCGCATCGCCAACTTCTGAACTGCCAGTTGACAATTTCAGTTGATGATCGAGCGCCTCTTCAATGTGGCTCTCGACTGCTACAACATCGCCGACCCAATCGACGATAGTCTCGTGAACGCTTGTATCACTTGCCATAATAATGAAACCCTTTCGGCTGAGGACCATCGTCCCGCACCTATGCACGCTAAATGACCGTTTGGCAGCCGGGGCGCCACCTTCACGATAACCTATGCAGGTTTCATTCCACGCTGCAGAAGCGTGGAGAGGCAAGCACGCATCGCCTTGCTCATGTACGAACCACCGGATGTATCACGGTCTGCGAGAAAATGGGCCTACATTGGTGCAAGTGAGTTCGGCGAACCACTAAAGAGTAGTAGGGGACGTGTCCGCCGCCGGAGCCTGAAAATCGTCACGCTCTGGGTGTGCATGGTGCAGCTGACGCATGACACGAGATGTGATCACGCCGGTGCGTGGTGCAAACAAAAACGTGAGCAGGAAAATCGCGGTCGAGACAAGCACGACGCCGGATCCGGACGGAACTCCCTGGTAGTAGGACAGATAGAGACCGATCACACCGCTTACGGCACCTAGCGAAGCAGAGAGCACGATCATCACCTGCATGCGGTCGGTGAGCAATCGTGCGGTCGCGGCCGGCGTGACGAGCATCGCCAGCACCAGGATATTGCCCACGGTCTGCAACGAGACGACGATCGTGAATGCCAGCATGAGCAGGAAGAGCTGATCGTAGAACCAGAGGTCGAGTCCACTGGCTTTTGCAAACGTGCGATCGAAGGAGACCGTCGTCAATTCACGCCGAAACCAGAATACAATGCTCAGGACGAGCAGGCCGACAATGCCGATCAGCATCAGATCCTGCCGGCTCACTCCGAGGATCGAACCAAGCAGGAACGCGTTCAGGTCTCGTGTGTAGGAGCGCTGGGTCGAGAGGATGGCGACGCCAAGGGCGAAGGCACCCGCGAAGAGCACGCCGATCGCAGTGTCGTTGCTGATCCTGCCACTCTGGCTCACCGCGCCGATGCCGAACGAGACGATGACGGCGGCAACGAGCGCTCCGAGCAGGAAATTCCCCCCGGAGATGAACGCAATCACCACACCCGGAAAGATGGCATGGGAGAGCGCGTCGCCGAGGAAGGCGAGGCCGCGCAACGTGACAAAGACACCAGTCACACCGCAGATAATACCGACCAGGACGATCGCTATAAATGCGTGCTGCATGAACGTGTGGTGCCAGGGCGTGACCAGATAGTCCATCATTATGCGGGGATCTCGACTGGCGGTCCCAGAACCGTATCGGACGATGCGAGGTCGTTCGCCATAATAATCACCTGACCACCGAATGTCGCGTGAAGATACTGTTGGGTCATCACGAGGGAGGGAGGTCCGGCCGCGATCAGCCGCTGATTGATCAGCAATACACGATCAGATGTCTGCTGTGCCTGAAGCAGATCATGTGTGGCATAGACGATTGCCGTTCCACGCTTGCCCAGTTCGTCGAAGAGGCGGACGAACATTTCCTGGGTGGGGATATCGACACCGCTGAACGGTTCGTCGAGCAGGAGGACGTCTCCCCCTTGCAACAGGGCTCGGGCGAGAAAAACCCGCTGCTGCTGCCCTCCCGAGAGGGAACCGATCTGCACGTTGGCGAGCGATTCCATGCCGACCTGAGTCAGTGAACCGATTGCGCGGCTGCGATCGACTTTCGAGAACGGGCGCCATCGCGGTGTTGATCGGCTGATTCCGAGTAGGACCGCCTCCATCACCGAGATTGGAAACGTCCAGTCGGCACCGCTGCGTTGCGGTACATAGGTGATGCGGGGGCTGGTGCCCTTCAAAGGAGCGCCATCCATGGAAACCGAACCGTGCGATACCGGGAGCATGCCCGCGATAACCTTCAGCAATGTGCTTTTTCCGGCGCCGTTCGGTCCGAGCACGCTAAGCGTCTCGCCCGGATACACGTCGATCGAGACATCTGTCAAGGCGGGTCGGTCCTCGTAATGCACGGACAGATGGCTGGTGACAATAATCGGCGATAGGCCCGATCCGGCTACAGTCTGCGGCGTCGGCGTCATGCTGGCTTCAACCTTTGAGAGAGTGGTCGCGGTTTCTGGTCCGAATGCCGGAAGCACGCCACGGCAGCACACAGCCTAGCATTAATTGAGACGAAGTGTCAATTGGAGGAGGACAAGGCGGAGGTGGAGACCGTCAGCTGCTGGCAGCGAGGACATATGCCGAACACTTCGAGCATGTGATCGTGGATCACGTAATCGGTGTTCTTGGTCAAGTCCCTCACCAGTTCGTCGACCGGGCAACTCGTGAAGGCGACGGCGGTACCGCATGTCGAGCAGACAAGATGATGACGATGTCCCAGAGAGTCCCAGATGTAGGCCGGGTGACCGTCTGGCTGTATCAGCCGCGTCAACACATCGATCGCTGCCAGGATCTCGAGCGTCCGGTAGATGGTGGCGCGACCAGTTGGACGTCCCGGTGCCACAGCTGGATTTTCGCGTAATGCGGCGACGAGTTGCTCCGCCGTAAATGGGCGGTCATACCGCAGCATCGTCTCGACGATCGCAGCGCGGGGACCGGTTAGCCGATACCCATGCTGAGAAAGAACGCTTTCGATGGCCTGGCGGGTAAGTGGCTTTGTTGGGGGGATTGCAGTCTGCATTTGAGTCTCTTCTTTATGGGGCCGTAACCGCTGAATCATACCAGTATCGGATCGGCTTTGAAAACCACCATGTCATGGTCGCACCCTTGTCCATTCCCGGTTTCACGCAGCATGAATCTGCGCCAGTTGACGTGCGGCAGTCTGCTCGATCGCGATGCATCTCCTGTGCCTGCATGCGATACTCAAGGCTGAATATGATGCAGTTCCATGACGATTGACCCGGAGATCATCCGAGGTCCCGACGACAGAGGCTTGGCGAGAATGACTGGAGTGGATGTGAAGGAATCGACCCGTCGCCGGAACTGCCTGATCGCCTGGATGGCGATTATGGTCATTGCGGGTTTGGCATTGCTCCCGCTGCAACACGCGTCTGCCGAATCCAATGGAGTCACCTGGAAGCGGTATGACGTTGACATCGTGGTGCAGGTGAATGGTGACATCCATGTCACCGAACGGCAACTCGTGCGTTTCGAAGGTCGGTTCAGCACAGGCTTTGCGAATATTCCGCTTGCCAACCTGGGATCGATCGACAATGTCGACGTGGCGATTGGCAACAGTTCCAGTACGACCCCTACCCCTGCTGATTATCTGAGTTCCCGCCGTTACGACAAGGAGGCGGGGACGTACACGTACCAGCAATCCGGATCCGCCCTGGAGATCGATTACGCGTTCGATCCGACCGCTACCAACGGGACCGAAGATCGTCTGATTGTTCTCGACTACGACGTCATCGGCGCACTTCGCGTCTATGACACCATCGATCCAGCCAACCAGCAACTGTGGTGGACCGCGATCGCCTCAGACGTCACCGACATTGCTCCGATCGAGGCGTCGACCGTGACCGTTACGCTCCCGAAATCCGTGGGCGAGACGTATGTCGCGACGCCGGACCGACCGAAGACTGACGGTCGAACGTTTACCTGGAACAAGACCAACCTTGTTCAGGGCCAGGATTTCGAGATCCGCCTTCAGTTCCCGCTCATCACTTCTGCAACAGTCCAGCCGTGGCAAGCGCGGGACGATCAGATTCGGAAGCAGCGCGAAGAAGACCAGACCAAATCCAATCTCGCCGGGGTCTTCCTTCTCGGTGCCGGTCTTCTCATGCTGGTCGGCGGTGGAATTGGCATCTATGCACTGTGGTACGCACGAGGACGCGATCCGCAGGTGGGACCAGTCGCCGAATATTTGACCGAGCCTCCCGATGATCTCGGACCGGGTGCTGCTGGAACGCTCATCGATGAAGTTACACAGCCTACCGACGTCATCTCGTCCGTCCTCGATCTTGCCCGTCGTGATGTCATCCATATGGATGACAAGAACGACACGATCGAATTCGAATACATGAAGCAACCTGGTCCAGACACCGATTCGTCCGAGCACACCCTGCTCGCCGCGATCTTCGGGGCAAACGCCGAAGTCGGTCAGCGTGTCAGCATGGCTCAGGTGCAGCAGACGTTCATTTCCCGCGAGAAGGTTATTCATGATGGTTACTACAAGGAGCTCGTCGACCATGACTTCTTCAAGGTGTCGCCAGAGACGACACGTGTTCGCTGGAAGCGGGCCGCGAAGTTCATCCCGGTATTCGCAATCGCGATCGTCGTGCTTATCCTGGTCCTGACAGGTGGCACGAGTGGATGGATGTGGTTCCCGATCGTGATCGGGATCATCCTGACGGTCCTCGCTTCCTCGCTGTCCAGTTCGATGCCGCGCAAGACATTGGAGGGTGCCGAATCTGCCGCGAAGTGGCGCGCTTTCAAGAAGTACCTGCAGGATATCGAGAAGTACGAGAAGCTCGACGAGTCCAAGACCATTTTCGACAAGTACCTTCCGTTCGCGGTTGCGTTCGGACTCGAATCAGGGTGGGTCGCGAAGTTCGCGCAGGTGGATACTCCGATGCCGGACTGGTTTGGGGGGGACTGGTCGGGATCATCGAACCCCTGGACGGGAACAGGACGTGGCTATGGCCGACGTGGCGGAACATGGATCTTCATGGGTGACCCGTTCGGCGGTTTTGGAAGCGGGAACTCCGGCCGCCAGGGTGGCCTACCAGGAGTTGGCGGTGGCGGCAACGGTGGCGGTGGGATGCCCGATCTTCAGGACATGAGCGATAGCGGCGGCCGATCGCTGCAGAATGGAAGCGACAGCTTCTTCGACATGCTCGAATCCGCAGCGAAGGCGTTTGGCTCGAATGACGATGGCAAGGGAGGCGGCTGGGGCGGCGGCGGTGGCTGGAGCGGCGGTGGTGGCGGTGGCGGCTTCAGCGGTGGCGGCAGTGGTGGTGGCGGTGGCGGTGGAGGTGGACGAGGGTTTGGATGATCGAATCCACCGCAGGTTTCGACTGTTGAATGAATTCTTGTGTCCGGAAGTTCGGACATGAGTACGCAACAGGCACTTCTGCACCTGCTCTTTATCGTGATCATGATTTTGCTCCTGGTGGGAGGGTCGGTCTCGATCCTTGTCCTCTGGTGGGTGCGTGGACGCGATCCGGCAATCGGTCCGATCGCCGAGTATTTGTCCGAACCTCCCGATGACCTGTCTCCTGGTGCCGCAGGCACGTTGATCGACGAGCACGCCGATCATCGCGATGTGCTGGCGACCTTGCTCGGGCTAGGTCGCCACGGCGCCGTCACAATTGCCCAAATCAAGGCAAAATCAGGACGCAAGGGAGCATCAGAGGACTTTCAGATCACGGTCGTCGAGCCGGACAAGATCGTGTCGCCCTTGGAGCGTGCGCTGGTTCGCACACTCTTCGACGGTGAACCGTCACCTGGCGAATCGGTCCGCCTTTCGGATGTGCGCGAGCGATTCATGAAGTCGGAGCCGCTGGTTCGTGATGCGCTCTATCAGGAGCTTGTCGACCACGGGTTCTTCGAACGGTCGCCGGCGGCGACGCGGAAGCTCTGGCAACGATGGGCTCGAGCAGGAATAATTCTCTCGATTGTGGCAGGCGGATCGCTCGGCATCCTGCTCGATCCCTTTGCCTTCCTCGCGATGGCGGCCGGCATCATCATCTCGTTTTGCCTGCTCCGCATCAGCCGTTCGATGCCTCAAAAGACCTTCGCCGGGGCCGGGGCCGAGGCTTCAGCGAAGTGGACGGCATTTCGTCAGTATCTCAAGGACATCGAAAAATACGAGAACCTGGATGAAGCACGTGGTCTATTCGATCGCTATCTTGCCTACGCCGTCGCATTCGAACTCGACAAGAAGTGGATGAAGACCTTTGCGGCCGCAGGATCAGCCAAACCTGGCTGGTTCCAGACTGCAGGGATGCCGTCGGCCACAGGCAGTGGTGACTTGGGCGACATGATCTTCACCGCGGCACAGGTGGGCAGGATGTTTCCAGGCGGGGGAGTATCGGGCGGCGACCTCAACATTCCGAACCTCGACCTACCGAACATGCCTGGCATGCCAGACCTTTCCGGGATGGACCTGCAGGGATTCTCGGATGCGTTCGGCGGCGGATTGCAAGGCGCGAGCGATGCCTTCTCGGGTTTGCTCGACATCGCCGGCAGCATCTTCGATGCGATCTACATCGACAGCAACAGCTGATCTTCGAGTTCTCCGAACAGTCTGTCGATTGGCGAGCATGCCTGACTAGGCCGGGCTTCAGAAACGAGTAGCGTATGATTTACCGTGGTCTGTTCGTTCAGATGAGTCGACTGACCGTCGTCGCGGTGGATGAGATCCGGACATATTCCGAAGCACAACTATCCTATTGAAGGGACAGCAACCCTCTATGGCCTCGCAGCCATTTTCTCCATACAGCAGTTCCGGCCAGGTTCCATGTACCTATCATCCAAATACACTTACGGGGTTGCGTTGCTCGCGATGCGGTAAGCCGATCTGCCCACAATGCGCAGTGCGCACTCCAGTTGGCATGCGGTGCCCGGATTGTGCCGGGGTGCGTGGGTTGCCGTCGTACAAGACTCCCGCTCAGGACCTTGCGAAGGCCGTCGGAGTTGGTCTCGTCGTGGCTGTCGCAGTAGCCGTCCTGTGGCGATTCTTTCCGCAGTGGCAGTTCTATCTATGCCTGTTGCTGGGTTTCGGTGGGGTCGAGACCATGGCGAGAACGGCAAAGTACAAGCGCGGCCCGGATCTTCAGATCGCGGCGGTTGGTGTGATTGTGATCGGTATGGTGCTCGCTCGTGTGCTGCTCGCACAGCGATACGGCATTACGCTGGGTGACATCAACAGCCTGAACGACGCGATCGCGACTCCTCAGGTGATCGGCGAGTATCGCGGCCTTGTTCCTGTGGATTACCTCCTGCAATTGCGTCTGCTACCCGATCTTCTCTATTCGGCCATGCCGATTGCGATCGCGTTCTACCGGTTCCGTTGATCGCACGTTTCGATGCCCTCGACAGATCCGTTGGTACGGTCACGATCGCCATTCAGAGGTGGTTCCCAGCATCCCGTTGTTGATACCGTCATCCCGACAACGGAGGGATTATGGTGACGTCCGGCGACTTTCAGCCGGGGGCGGTGTTGCCCCTGATTACTTCTGACCGCAATACGCCGTTCACGGAACGCACACCCTCGTCGTGCTCGGGACGCCGGGATGGATTGGATCAGTCGCGCCCTAGCGCTTCTTGCCGATAAACGATTCTCCGAGCCGGTATGCCTCGTTCCAGACGGTCCGGATCGGGATGTCATGTTCACGGGCAATCGTGGCGCATGTCTCGTACTCCGGCGAGATGTCGATGATGCGGCCGTTCCACGATTTCAGCTTCAGTTCGACATCTCCCCACCGCGTGGCTATCGATTCGAAGATGCGCGGCGTCTTGACCCGGTCGACAGAGGTCGCGCGCACCCCCAGCGTCGTCGTGTTTTCGAAGAGCACGCGCTCCAGATCATGTTGCCGTGCCCGTGATGCAAGCACGCTGATTGTCGTTGCCGGTCGGCCCTTCTTCATCGAGATTGGCGTCGACCAGACATCGAGCGCACCGGCGGCGAACAGTCGTTCCGACGCCAGTTCGACGAATTGGGGATTCATGTCGTCGATGTTCGTCTCGAGCACGACTTCACCGTCATCCACACCCAAACCATCGCCGGCAATCTCGCCGATCCAGACGCGCAGCGCGTTCGGCCAAGGCAATTCCATCTGTCCAAAACCATACCCAATCGCCGATGGCACGAACGAAGGTCGCCGGAATTGGGCGAGCGTGGTCAGGATCGCCGCGCCGGTTGGCGTAAGGAGTTCAGCCGGGTTCTCGCTCATTTCTGGCAGCGCCCTTGCAATCGGCGCCCTTGCTTCTGCGACGAGTTCGGTCGTGGCTGGCGCAGGGACCGGGATGATGCCATGGGCGCTGCGCGCGAATCCGGAACCTACCTGCAACGGACCGCTGAAGACTTCCTCGATATCCATGAACGCCAGGCCGATGCAGGCTCCGCAGATATCGACGATCGCGTCGACGCCGCCGACTTCATGAAAATGCACTGCGTCAGGATCGGCGGCGTGGATCTTTCCCTCCGCGTTCGCGAGCCGCTGGAAAATCGCCGATGCGGCCACCCTGATCGGGGCATCGAGTTCCGATTGCTCGATCAGGCTGCGGATATCAGACCACGTCCGGGAATGGACATGTTCGGTGAGACCGACAACGACCCGTGTGCCGTTCATCCCGTGCTGTCCGATCTTCTCCACTCGCAAGTCATACCCGCCGAGATTGAGCTTGCCGAGTTGGGCCGCGAGTTCCGGCATCGGCAGTCCGGCATCAACCAGCGCTCCCAGAATCATGTCACCGCTCGCACCCGAAAAGGGGTCGAAAAACGCGATCTTCACGTATCGTGCACTCCTGACGAAATCTGCATGGTAGGGAAGGGAATCTTGCGGGCCAGTGCCTCGTTGGTATCTTCGCACAAACCGCCACGCGCCTCGGCAGAATGGTGCAGTACGCTTGGGCATGGTGCGGCATCCTGACCGGCATTTCGCATGCTAAGATGCTTGGCAATGAAGGGTGAATTTCGAGGAAAAATGATCGGACCGTGATGGTTCGGTGGAGAGGGAATGCGCGATGCGGGAATTCGCCCGGAATCTGACAGAGTCACTTACCGAGGCTGCGGCTGAGGAACCGCTTCGCCGTGGCTATGGTGGCCACTCGATGATCGCGCCCCTCAAGCGGGTTCTCGTGCAGATTCCTGCGCAATCGCTTTCCCCTGACGATGCAGATCGCTTCAACTATCCGCACCCGCCGAACGATGAGCTCGCGCGCTCCGAGCACGCCGAGTTCGTCGCAATCCTTGCCGAAGCGGGTGTCGAGATCATCACTCAGGAGCCGGCTGTGGCCGGCCAACTCGATTCCATCTTCGTCTATGATTCGTCATTCACCACGGACGAGGGTGCAATTTTGATGCGCCCCGGCAAGGAAGTCAGGCGGTCGGAGGTCGAACTCGCGGCCAGGGCGTTTGCCGATCTCGACATCCCTGTCATCGGGTCGATCGATGAACCCGGCACCCTCGAGGGTGGGGACATGTGCTGGCTCGATACCACGATTTTGGCGGTTGGCGAGGGTTTTCGCTCGAACTCGGCTGGCATCGATCAGTTGGTCGTGATCCTCCAACCGCTCGGCGTCGATGTCTACCGGGTGCCGTTGCCGTACTGGCACGGTGAGGAAGAATGCCTCCATCTGCTCTCGTTGATCAGTCCGGTCGATCATCAGACGGCGGTTGTCTACCTGCCACTGCTGCCGACGGCGTTCGTGCAGTTGCTCCGACGCTCGAACTGGACGCTGATCGAGGTTCCGGACGAGGAATTCGCATCGCAGGGATGCAACGTGCTGGCCATCGAACCTGGCAAAGTCCTGATGCTCAAGGACAATCCTGTCACGCGGGAACGGCTCGAAGCGCATGATATCGAGGTGCTGGTCTACACCGGCGACGAGATTTCCCACAATCGCTCCGGTGGCCCAACGTGCCTCACACGGCCGATCCTGCGCGATACGTATGACGAGATCATGGCGGACGAAGAGCCGGATACGGACGTCTGAGCGATGTTCCCGCCCAAATGGGGGATAGCTTCAGGGTTTCGTGGCATGGACTCGGCTAAAATGGTGGTACTGCTGCAGATGGCGTGAACTTTTTTTGCAAGCAGCGCACATGAATGCACATCGCAGATCCGGCTTGCACTGGACTGCGGTGCTTCATACGACACGGCGAGGTGGTCATCCATGAGCTTCAATGCATTCACACCACCAGGTCTGTGGGATAGAACCCGCATGGCCCGTTTCGGCTTCATCGCCGGCATCATCTTTGGTATCGGGATCGGCTGGTTCTTCCATGGCCTGATCTCCCTGATTGTTCGATTTGGAATCGTGATGGTCTTCATGATCCCGATCCTGCTGATCGCCTGGTTCTGGTGGCGATCCTCCCGCACCATTTCCCGGCCTGGCAACCGTGGATCGGTGATGACCTGGACAACCGCGAGTTTTCCCGGCTATGGTGGCCCATCCCCTGATCAAACGCCGCCTTCGCCTCCTCGTCGCACCCAGGAAGGCGAACAGATCTACGATCTGGACGAGATCAAGCGACAGCAGGAGCGCAATCGCTGAATCTCATACTGACGCTCGCCGCCGTCTGTCTGCTGGTGGGTCTGCTGCTTGGCTTTGTCGGCGCCGGGGGCGCCGGGGTAATGGTCTCGCTGCTGACCGTCGGTTTCGATCTTCCTATCCATCAGGCAGTCGGCACGTCGCTGGCAGCCATGTTTTTTGTCACCATTTCCGGGTCGATCTCCCACTTCCGGGAGGGGAACACGAACGTCCGGGTTGGACTGTTGGTTGGCATTTCCGGAATAGTCGGTGCGGTCGCGGGTGCGGATATCGGCCAATCGATTCCCGAGCACATTCTGCAACCGATGGCTGGTGCCGCCCTCTGGTTGCTGGCGTTCCTGGTCTTCATGCGTGCCCGGATGAGCGGCACGCTGGTTGCCAGTCACGATCCGGCCGACGCCGTACCGACTGGCAGGCAGACAACGGCCACCGTTGCGCTCGGAATATCGGGAGGTGTCGCTTCGGCATTTTTCGGCGTGGGCATGACGCCCTATCTGCAGCTCGGGATGCTGACGATCCTCAGGATGCCGCTCGTGAAGACGATTGGCACGACCATGCTGGCCCTGGTGTTCATCAGTCTCGGCGGCAGTATCGCGCTCGCGAGTCATGGTGATGTCTCGGGAAGGCACCTGATTGGCGCCACGATCGGAATGACGATTGGCTCCTACATCGGTGCAAAATTCACCCGTCGGGCGCCGATCAGAGTACTGCGGGCAGCGATCGTGCTCACTCCCTTTATCGCCGGCACGTTGCTTATCGTGTCCTGATCTCGTAACGCACCTCTGGTCGCGTTTGCTATCCGGTTACCACGGGTCACTCACGATTCGCCAGCGTTCTGTAGAATGATAAAATGAGATCTTGCGAAGTCACGTCGCTCGTTTCTTCGGTTGCATGCATGGCGCCGCCGGAACGTTCATGGAGGACACAATCTGATGGCGGTCGACTTTACGAAGGACGATATTTTCGCTGGTTTGAAAAACGTGTATGACCCAGAAATCGGTATCAATATCGTCGACCTCGGGTTGGTTTACGACGCCGACATCGCCGAGACGGCCGATGTCATGGTCACGATGACACTCACATCTCTGGGCTGTCCTCTTGGACCGGTGATCGTTCAGGAAGTCAATAACGCGCTCAAGGATCTTCCTGGCATCGGTGAAACGGATGTCAAACTTGTCTGGAGTCCACCCTGGTCCCCGGATATGATGACCGAAGACGCCAAGGATGAACTCGGTATCTGGTGATCATTTGTTGTGCGAATCAAAGACGCAGGCATCACGGCCGATCCCCAGCCAGGGGTCGGTCGTTCGGCGTTCCAGAGTGATTCCCACAGGAAATGATCCCATCGCGAGCCACCTCGTTGAGCATGCAACCAATGCGACAGGGAGTTCGACGTGGTACCGTAATGTACGGACAAGGCGGACGAGTAACGGCCGCAAGCACCTCACAGACGTATGGGGAATCGCTGCGGTTCAATGCGCACTATCTGACGTGAGGCGTTTGAACCAGGTTCGATTCAGGAAGAGATCAGAGACGAGATGGTTCAGCGTCAACCAGGGCAACGATCTGGCACCAGTCGGGAACGTGACAACGGTCGTCGCACGCGTCCCTATTCTGTTCGCCCCGCGGCACTCCTCGTCGTCCTGCTGGCGGGAATCGTGGGTGTGTTCGGCGCTGGCGCGGTGCAATCCGACGACCATGCATTGATTCTTTCGCGTCAGGCGATCACCGAACCGGCAATCTTGGCGAATCCGACTGCCCAGACCGCCCAGATCGCGACGAACCTTCCCGCTGTCTTGCCGACCATAGCGCCTCCGCCAACCCAAACCCCGTTGCCGTCACCAACTGTCGCTCCAACAACCGAACCGACGCCGACTATTGAGCCGACACCAGTTTCTACCGTTCGGCCGGTCCCGCCGCCCACTGGAGTGGAGGCGGCTTCATACATCTATGGACGGGGAGAGTCGGGACGCAAGGAGGTCGCGTTCACGTTCGACGCTGGTGAGGGGCCAGGGCACGTCTCCGAAATTCTCGATCTCCTCGACGCGCATGGTATCAAGGGCAGCTTTGGGGTCACCGGGATGTGGGCAGAGCAGAATCCTGAACTGCTCAAACGAATCGTCAGTGAAGGGCACATGGTCATCAACCATACCTACGATCATCGCGCCTGGACTGGCAAGACAACCGGGGCTGATCCCTTGACGCCCGCAGAGCGAACCGAGGAGCTTACCAGGACGGAACAGATCATCAAGAACATCACCGGCTACGATACGAAGCCGTTCTTCAGATTCCCGTACAACGACTATGATGCTGATTCGCTGGTGACGCTCAAGGCAGCGGGGTATGACTACACCCTGTTCTGGACTTGCGATACCCAGGCATGGAACGGCAAGCTGGCCGCCGAGATCGAGCAGATGTGCTCTCCCGACGATCCCGACCATGGCGGTCCCGGCGCGGTAATCCTCATGCACGTCGTTCAGGATCAGGATATGGCCGCACTCCCTGCGCTGGTTGACGCATATGAAGCCGAGGGGTACAAGATCGTCACCATGGATCAGATGGTGCAGCCCTGACCCGACAAGCCTGAATCGATATCCTTGCGTCCGCATGCGTTTGTTATAAGGCGCCAAGCACTCCAGACTTCATAAACCGTGCATCCGTATATAAACGACGGTCCGATTTCGGATCTATGGTGTGTGAGAAAGCCGATCAACAGGGTAAACTTAACCAGAACAGGGGCGCATTCCGGTGCAGCTCGTTATCGAATGGTTCGATGACCTGTATCTGACATTGGGTTCCTGGATCATGAGTGTTGGGTCTATGTCCCATGAACGAGAACAGTCGAGTGATGCGCCGCCGGTAATGTCCACAAGCCGGTGGAGCGTGGAGCCGCGATAGACGTGGCAATACCCTTGTCACGGTGGAATGAGGATAGGATTTGCGTTGCAGGTTTCGAGCCAAGTCATGCGACTGCATGGTCTTGCCGAGTCGATCCGGCGTGAATCACTGACATATGGAGGCCGGTAAGCGGATGATGCGTTTGAATCGACGACGATTTATAGCCTTGTCGAGCTTGGGTGCAGCTGGAGCGGCACTCACCGCTTGTGGCGGTGACAAGACGACGAGTACCGACCTGCAACCGACGAAGATCACCGATGTCGCTGGGGCTCCGACTCTGGCAGACATGGCCACGCCGCCAGATGTGTCTGCGGGTGCCGGGGCTGGCGGCGCCTCTGCTGGCGCACCGGCAACCACCGTGAAGTTGACAGCGGTCGACCTCAAGTTCGAGCCGGCCGACTTCACGATCGCGGCAGATACGGACGTCACGATCGACTTCGCCAATGCGGGAGCACTTACCCATAATTTCTATATGCCCAAGCCAGAGTTCACCTCCAAGGAATTGACCGGTGGACAGGCCGAGACGTTCAAGCTGAACTTGCCAGCTGGAACCTACGACTACTGGTGTCCGGTTCCCGGCCACAAGGAAGCCGGCATGGTCGGCAAGATCACTGTTGGCGGCGCTGCAGCAGCACCTGCGGCGGCACCGGCAGGTGCTCCAGCGGCAACGACAGTTGCTCTTTCCGCTGTCGATCTCAAGTTCGAGCCGGCTGACTTCACCATTGCTGCCGACACCGATGTCACGGTCGATCTGAAGAACAATGGGGCGCTGCCGCATAACTTCTACCTCGACAAGACCAAGTACACGTCCAAGGTACTGCAGGGTGGCGAGTCGGAAAGCTTCAAGCTGAACCTGCCAGCGGGGACCTATGACTACTGGTGTCCGCAGCCAGGCCACAAGGAAGCCGGAATGGTCGGCAAGATCACCGTTGGCGCTGCTCCGGCTGCTCCGGCAACGGGGCCCGCGAGCCCTGCAGCTGGCTCCACTCCCGCCGCCAGCCCGGCAGCCGGTTCATCGCCCGCTGCCAGCCCGGTATCGTCTCCGGCCGCGAGTCCTGCAGCCGGAGCAGCCGGTGGTAGCGCAGCGGCAACGACGGTCGATCTCTCCGCCGTCGATCTCAAGTTCGAGCCGGCCGACTTCACGATCGCGGCAGGAACCGATGTCACGATCAATCTGAAGAACAATGGGGTGCTACAGCATAACTTCTACCTCGACAAGACCAAGTACACGTCCAAGGTACTGCAGGGTGGCGAGTCGGAAAGCTTCAAGCTGAACCTGCCAGCGGGGACCTATGACTACTGGTGCCCAGAGCCGGGACACAAGGAAGCCGGGATGGTCGGCAAGATCACCGTGGCCTAGCTATCGTCGGTCGAAACAACGTCAATCTCTCAACGAAGCCGGGCCGGGAACTATCTCCCTGTCCGGTTTCGTACATTTCATTACCTCGATCGACAGTCTCCTTCACGACCTTGACCTTGACTTATAGACGGAAGCCATCGTTCCATCCTGTACCGCCGGGTCGCGGACCATCGGCATCCCTTATGCGATGGTGTGCGGTATGCAATGATGACCGTCGTAGGTGCAAGCGACGCCTGCCCACCCGTCGCCCTTCCTCGGGTGAGCGCATGCCTTGATATTTCCGCAAGAGGAGCAACACATGGCTGGTTCAACCCTGAATGACCTCTCGTCACTTCATGCCGCGCTCGACGGTATGGTCCGGTTCGACGGCGACGGGGTCGAGGTTCTCGATGAACGTGCGGTCCGTACTCATCTGATCGATCAGTTGATCTGGACGGCGGTTTTTGGCACCGGCGATGCACAGGATGCCAGTCGGTGGCTCATTCGTGTTCTCGCACCCGCGCTCGGCGCATGGCCTGCATCGATCCAGTCGCTCTACATGGCCGCCGGTCGGAACGAATACGCGAACGTCACAACCCCGGCGATCAACCTGCGGACCATGACCTACGATCTCGCCCGGACCGTTTTCCGTGCCGCGCACGCCACGGACAGCAAGCAGATCCTGTTCGAACTGGCACGGTCGGAGATGGGATACACCGCTCAGCAACCGTCCGAATATGCCAGCGCCGTTCTTGCCGCCGCGATCAAGGAAAACTGGCAGGGACCGGTCTTCATCCAGGGCGATCACTATCAGGCGAACGCCAAGAAGTACGGCACAGATCCCAAAGCCGAGATCGAAGCCGTCGCCGACGTTGCCCGCAACGCGATCTCTGCCGGTTATGGAAACATCGACATCGATTCGTCGACCCTCGTCGATCTCTCCTTTCCGACATTGAAGGAGCAGCAGAGGGCCAACTACGTCAATACGGCCTATCTTACAAAGGTCATTCGCGATGCCGAACCCAGCAGCCTGACCATCTCGATCGGTGGCGAGATAGGCGAAGTCGGCAAATTCAACAGCACCATCGAGGATCTCGACGCATTCATGGAAGGGTACCTGGAGGAGCTGGAGCGGATTGGAATCGAGAACGATGCGTCCCTGACAGGAATCAGTAAAATCAGTGTGCAGACCGGTACCAGCCACGGTGGTGTCGTTATGGCGGACGGCTCGATCAAGGAAGTCAGCGTCGATTTCGAAACACTCGGCAAACTCTCAGAGGTGGCAAAGGCGAAATATGGCATGGGAGGAGCCGTACAACATGGTGCCTCAACCCTGCCCGAATCGGCGTTTGGGCACTTCGCCGAAGTCAACGCCGTCGAGGTTCATCTCGCGACCGCATTCCAAAACGCCATCTACGATAGCGAGGCGTTCCCCCAAGAACTGCTCTTCGACATCTATGCGTATCTTGGCAAGACCTTCGGAGACGCGCGCAAGCCGGACCAGACCGACGCCCAATTCAACTACACCAACCGCAAAAACGCCTTTGGACCATTCAAGCACCAGTTCTGGACGCTGCCCGATAGTGTGAAAGCGATCATCCTCGACGAACTGCAACCGCAGTTCGAACAGATCATGCGCGAGCTTAAGGTTGCCGGAAATGGCGCTCTTGTCGACACCTACATCAATCGTGTCGATACACCGGTGCTCGCACCTGACCGGTTGATCGCTTCTCGTTCCTAAGGGCTGGGAGCGCATGCACTGTCCGGACACGTTATGACGGCGGTGCATACGCTCCCTGTTCCCATCGTCTCGCCGATGCGTCCGCTCTGTTCTCGCTTCATTCCGGGGCGTTGAGCATCGCGGTTTATGATCTCCGTCATGCCTGACGCGCCGCTGTTAAGCGATCCCTTGCAATGCATGAACGACGTTGTAATGAACTGCCACGTCACTCATCCTTCCGATTTCGCGGAAGTCGCCGACGACTGGACGATTCAAGGACGGGGCAGCACTTACAGACGGTGGGCAACAAGCGTGAATCGTGTGCCGAGCGCCCCTGCCGGGATTCGATTCTCGAACGCGGAGATCTTTCGTCTCCAGGTAAACAGTCGGGCCTCCGTGTCATCCCCGCCCAGTCCGAAGTCGCCGATCATGAGGGCCGTCGCATGAGGCAATTCGGATAGTCCGGGGTTCGTCCGTCGGACCGAGACAACGTCGAACCCGGCGTCGCAGACGATCCGCACGAGGTCGTCGTTACGATAATGCCGGTGCCAGCCCGTCGGTTTCGATTCTTCCGGGTCATGCCCCCGACCGCTGATATCGGTCACATAGCGATAGATGTTGAGCGCGTCGAGCCAGCCGGACAATCCCTCCGCCGGTACTCGCAATTCGAGCCGTCCTCCGACCCGCAGCAGTCGTGCGCATTCGCGCAGGAATTCCGGCTCGTCGAGGACATGTTCCAGAACATCCAGCGCAACGATCGAACGCAAACTCCCTGCCTCAAGTGGCACGAAGATATGCTGAATGTCGGTCGGATACTGACCGATTGGTCTCACCTCTTCACCACCACCGTCGGCAACGGTCGTTACGATTTGGGGCGAGCCATCCTTCAGCTCGAGACTGAAGTTCAGGCCAGCAATGGCGTGAGTGTTGCTCGTGGGAATGTTCGCGCTCATCAGCGGTGATCCTCGTATACGTGGCGACCTGCAACGCTGCATGAAGCCGAAGTTGATCCTTATAATCGAACGATACGCACGCGCCGTGCAACACCGTTTATCTCACGCTGGAGTCGTTCATGGAACTCGTATCTCTGCATCCCTACGATCCTGCCACCGTCCGAACCTACGTTCAGGTGATCAGACGGCAAGAGGCCGTTCCTTCCTCCTGGGTATCGTGGTGGAATCCCGCGTTGTCCGTGGCGATCGAGGCTGCCCGGACCGGGAACGAGAACGCTGCGAACCAGGTGACCTACGGTCTGGCACAGGCGTTCGCCATCGAGCAGCCGGTATTTGTGCAGAACGGTTGCGGTTTCAGCGTGTGGGAAGCTCGTATCGACCGTGGAATAGGGATGCTTATGCGTCCGCCCTCCCGCCTCTTTGGCGACGCGGGTCTGGATGAGGCGACATCTCGCGTCCTTCCCATTCGCCTCGATCTCCAGCGCGGCATGATGGGCGGTTCCTTCGTGCCGGCGCGCCTGATCCCGGCTCTCGGGGATCTTCTCGACACGCATCTGGAACGAACCGCTCGTCGCATGCACGAGGGCGAGTACGACACGTTCGCATTGCTTGGTTTGATGCTGGAGGCGGTGACGTACGCTCGTGAACGGAATCTGGGCCTGTACGAAGCGATGGACGTTGTCGGTCCAGGTGGTGAGGCGATTCCTGGCACCGTTGTCATCCGCGCGGACAAGAAGCGGCTCGATCCGATCATTCGCGCCCGGATCGAATCCGCCATCAAACCACCCAAGAAACTGGGACTGCTCGCGCGCGTCCTTGGGCGTTCGTCTCATCCCGTCTTCACCCCGAGCGATAACGGTCACGGTCCAAATGGTCAGGTACCCGGCGATGCACTGCTTCCCCGCGACGAGTGATTTGCCACGCTGAAGTTCGGGTCATTCCACGAAGACCAGCATTTCCAAGTCGTCGATCGCTGCCCACGAGGCCGTCATGGACGTGGCTTGCATGGACCAAATGTGATCCAAAACCTTGACATGAAGGGCTCAATCCTGCTATTCTCAGCGTGTTAGCACTCGTTAGCAGAGAGTGCTAAAGCATTCAGGAGCGAGAGATTTTGGAGCGAGTACGGACCGATTCGCCCAGATTGACCGAACGTCAGCGGGCGATTCTCAGACTCATCGTGCAGGAGTACGTCAATTCCGGACGACCGGTCGGGTCAAAAACCCTGACCGAGCGATACGCGATTGGAGTTTCTTCGGCGACGATCCGGAATGAGATGGTCAGTCTCGAAGAAGCGGGCATGGTAGTCCAGCAACACACCTCTGGTGGACGAGTGCCGACCGATCAGGGCTATCGCTATTACGTCCACCATCTAATGGGCGCGCCTGAGCTTTCGTCGGGGGATCAGATCATGATTCGCCATCAGTTCCGGCAGGTCGAGTTCCAGCTGGATCAGTGGGTTGAGTTTGCAGCCTCGGTCCTTGCGGAAACGGCCGGCAACGTCTCGATCGTCTCTGCACCGAGAACTGTTACGGCCCGGCTCCGGCACTTCGAGCTGATTTCCCTTCAGCCGCGACTGGCGATGCTTATCCTGGTCACGCAGGAAAGTGCCGTGCGGCAGATGATGCTGCACTTGCCGGAGGACACCGAACAATCCGTCCTGCGTGGTCTTTCCGACGACCTGGTCCCGTTGTTGCGCGGGAAGGGTGCTCCCGAGATCGCGCGGCTCGAGATTCCAACATCTGCGCTTATCCGGCATGTACTCGATCAGATCGGACTCGGACTCGTGGGTCTCGATTCGGTCGAACGTACCCAAATTCGCCATTCTGGAATCGAAAATATCCTCGGCCAACCGGAGTTTGCCGGAGGCGCGGCGCACGTCGTGCTCGATCTGTTGCGCGGTGGCTCGCTACTGGCAGCCGTCTTGCCACAGTTGTCCGTCAGCGGGGACGTTCAGGTATTCATTGGTGATGAAAATCCCGCCGGCGCCCTGCAACAATTTGGTGTCGTGATCGCAACCTACGGTATCGATGGGGAGGCCACCGGCATCCTTGGCGTGCTTGGACCGACACGGATGTCGTATTCCCGCTCGATCTCTTCCGTCCGCTACATGGCGCGATTGATGAGCGATTTGATGGAAGATCTCTATTCATCGGCCTGAAGCCGCTGCATGGCGTAATCGGGCTTTTTACAGGAGTATCGCGTGACTGAGAAAATCGACGAACAGAACATCTTCGAAGGATGGCCAGAACCTCCGGTTGAAGGCGATGAACCGTCTGCCAACGAGGAAGACGGTTTCGTAGAGACAGGTACGGTCGAGGAAGAGGTCGAGGAGCTGGCGGCAATGACCGCCGAGCGCGACGAGTATCTCGACCAGTTGCAACGAAGCCGAGCAGAATTCGCAAATTACCGTCGTCGCATCGAGCAGGAGCGACAGGTTATGCGCGATCTCATTCAGCGAGACGTGCTGGCGCAGTTCCTGCCAGTGGTCGATGATTTCGATCGTGGGCTTTCCGCGATACCGGAGAGCGATCGAGACAATACGTGGGTCTCGGGCATTACCATGATCCAGACTAAACTGAATGGGATCCTGGAGCGATCCGGGATCAAGGCGATAGATGCCCTGAACCAGCCGTTCGATCCGGCCGTACATGAAGCCGTGGCCAGTGATCCGGGATCGAAGGGTGATACCGTGGTAGAGGTCTATCAAAAGGGGTATCGGTTGGGCGATGTGCTGGTTCGACCCGCAATGGTCAAGACCGGTGACGCGAAAGCCTCCGATACCGGCGCGTTCGACGCCTAGCCTAACGCGTGCATCGACGTTACAGACGAATGCGTCTGCGATTCGATCACAATAAACGGCCAGATCGGCCACTGTAGCATTGAACGATGAACGACGCTGACCGGGAAAGATGGCTTCGCATGCCGAAACATCGCACCGTCAGCACGGGATCAGGAGCAGGAACGAACATGGGACGAACAATCGGTATCGATCTCGGGACAACAAATTCGGTTATGGCGGCCATCGAAGGTGGCGAGCCGGTCGTCATTCCCAACGCGGAAGGCGAGCGCCTGACGCCATCAGTTGTCGCAATCACCGCATCCGGTGAACGACTCGTCGGTCGGTTTGCCCGCCGCCAGGCCGTCACCAATCCGGACAACACCATTTTCTCGGTCAAGCGCTTCGTTGGGCGCAAGTATGCCGACACCGCAGTCGACCGCGACAAGAAGCTTGTTCCCTATGGCTTGCAGGCAGCATCCAACGGTGACGTGCAGGTCAAGATGGGCGACCGTTGGTATAGCCCGCAGGAAATCTCCGCTATGATCCTGCAGAAGCTGAAAGCCGATGCCGAGGCGTATCTTGGTGAGACGGTCGACAAGGCCGTTATCACGGTACCCGCCTACTTCGATAACGCACAGCGTGATGCGACCAAGGTTGCCGGCCAGATTGCCGGCCTTGAAGTCCTTCGTATCATCAATGAGCCAACTGCCTCCGCCCTCGCCTACGGTCTCGACAAGAAGGGTGACGAGAAAGTCGCAGTCTACGACCTTGGTGGTGGGACCTATGACATCTCCGTTCTCGATCTCTCCGACGGTGTGTTCCAGGTCATGGCCACCAACGGCGACACCCACCTCGGTGGTGACGATTTCGACCAGGTCCTGATCGACTGGCTCGCCGACGAGTTCAAGAAGCAGGAGGGCATCGATCTGCGGCAGGATCGGATGGCGCTTCAACGATTGAAGGAAGCCGCCGAGAAGGCCAAGATCGAGCTCTCCAGCACACAGCAGACAGACATCAATCTCCCGTTCGTGACGGCTGACGCCAGCGGACCGAAGCATCTCAACATCCCCTTGACACGTGCCAAATTCGAGCAATTGGTGGGTGGCCTCATCGCCCGCACCACTGGTCCGATGGAAGCAGCGTTGAAGGACGCAGGTCTCTCCACGAGTGAGATCAACGAGGCGTTGATGGTTGGTGGCCAGACCCGTATGCCTGCCGTCCAGCGTCAGGTGCAGACGTTCTTCGGCAAGGAGCCTCACAAGGGCATCAATCCGGATGAAGTTGTTGCGCTCGGAGCCGCCATCCAGGGTGGCGTGCTCGGTGGTGATGTCAAGGATATCCTGCTCCTCGACGTGACCCCGCTGACTCTCTCGATCGAGACCCTCGGTGGCGTTGCCACGGCGCTGATCGAGCGCAACACGACGATCCCGGCCCGCAAGAGCCAGATTTTCTCCACCGCGTCTGACAATCAGCCGCAGGTAGAGATCAACGTCCTTCAGGGCGAACGACCGATGGCATCTGACAACAAGAGCCTTGGCAGGTTCATCCTCGATGGCATTCCTCCTTCCCCGCGGGGCGTTCCAAAGGTTGAAGTGACGTTCGATATCGATGCCAACGGTATCCTCAATGTCGCCGCCAAGGACCAGGCCTCCGGCAAGGAGCAGAAAATCACGATCACCGGTTCCTCGGGACTCTCCGAAGACGAAGTGAAGCGAATGGTCACCGAAGCGGAGCAGCATGCGTCGGACGATCAGAAGCGACGTGAGGCAATCACGCTGCAGAACGAAGCCGAGAGCATGGTCTTCCAGGCCGAAAAGACGCTCACGGAGTATGGTGAGAAGGTTCCACAGGAGCTGAGAACGGATCTCGACGGCAAGATCCAGGCGGTCAAGGAGATTCTTGAGAAGGACCGAGAGAACATCGACCGGCTCAAGACCGCGCAGGGTGAACTTTCCCAGACGCTCTCCAAGGTTGGCGAGGCGATGTACGCATCTGCAGACGCCCAGTCGGGTGCGGAAGGATTCGATCCTGGCGCAGCTGATGGCGGTGCTCCGGCTGACGACGATTCAACCGTCGAAGGCGAGTTCCGCGAGGTCAAGGACGACAAGAACTAGCGGTCGTTTGCTCCAGAAACGTCACGTGAAAAAGAACCACCCCGCACGCCAATCTCCACTGGCAAGCGGGGTGGTTCTTTTTCACAGGTCAATGCAGTGACACGCAGGAGGCGCGAGGCGAAAATGGAAGATGCGCTGCGATCATGCCGGGTGGTCCTTGAAGTTGGTTCGAAGAAGACATTCGCGTCGGCGCTGGACTGGCCTGGATGGAGCCGCTCGGGGAAGGATGAGAGAACTACGATCGAAACATTGCTCGCCTATGCCGATCGGTATGCGGTCGTGACAGCACTGGCTGGTTTGGATGTCAGCTTGCCGGGCGAGCCAAAGATCATCGATCGCCAATCGGGCGATATGACGACCGACTTTGGCGCGCCGGGCAGGATCCACGGTGTCGAAAAGGAACCGGTCGAGCGTGCAGAACTGGAACGGCAGCTTTCACTTCTCCGCGCAAGCTGGGCCCTGTTCGACGAGGTCGTGGCGACGGTCACACCTGAACTCAGGAAGGGGCCGCGTGGCGGAGGGCGTGACCGGGACGGAATCTTTGCGCATGTTGTCGAGGCGGATCGGAATTACGCGCGCAAAATCGGCGTTCGCACGCCCAGGTTCGATGCCATCGACCGCGTGGCGCTCCTCGAACATCGCGAAGCTGTCTTTGCTATCGTCCCTGATCTCCGAGGTGGTGCGCCAGTCTCGCCCAACGGATGGCCGGTTCGCTACGCGCTCCGGCGCATGGCATGGCATATCCTTGACCATGCGTGGGAAATGCAGGACAAGACGCTGGCGTGATGGGATCAGCTGACCACCGAGAGTGACTGCCGGGCGATCTCCAGTTCCTCGTTGGTCGGTATCACCAGCACCTGAACAGCCGAATGCACGGTTGATATGCGGCGGCTGCCGTGTGCGGCCATCTCGTTCAAGATTGGATCGATCTCAATCCCCATGGTTGTCAATCCGGAGAGGGACCTTGCTCTGATTTCCGGGCTGTTCTCGCCGACACCGGCAGTAAACACAATCGCGTCGACATGCCCCAACTGAGCGTAATACGCACCCACGTAGTGTTTGATGCGATGGCAATACACGTCGATCGCCGCATCTGCTCCCTTGTCGCCATCGCGCGCTGCCGCCTGAACATCTCGAAGGTCGCTGCTGCCGGTGAGGCCGAGCATGCCACTTCGCCGGTTGAGCAGATCGTCCAGCTCGTCAAAACTCGATCCGGCGCGGCGGTGCAGGTGAATCAGCACCGCCGGATCGATGTCACCGCTGCGCGTGCCCATCACCAGGCCTTCGAGCGGCGTCATCCCCATCGATGTCTCGACTGAAAGGCTACCGCGCACCGCGCAGGCAGAAGCGCCATTGCCGATATGCAGCACGATCGAGTTGACGTCGCCTCCCACTCGTTCGAGAAATGCGGCCGTCGCTTCCGAGACGAATTTGTGCGAGATTCCGTGGGCACCGTAGCGGCGAATCCGGTTCTCTTTGGCAAGCCCTGCGTCGATCGCATAGGTGTAGGCTGCAGGTGGCATCGTCTGATGGAATGCGGTGTCGAACACTGCGACCTGGGGTACATGGGGAAACGCCCGCCGGGCGGCGAAGATGCCCTTCAGGTTCGCAGGATTGTGCAATGGAGCAAGTGAGCCAAGATCATCGATATCCGCCTCCACGGCAGCGTCGATGATGGTCGCCTCAAAATAGCTGGAACCGCCATGGACGACCCGGTGTCCGACCGCGGTCAGAACGTCGCCCGAAAGATCGGGGCCGTATTCGGCACAAGCTTCGAGCATGACGCGAAATCCGGCGTCGTGATCGGGAATCGCGACTTCACGTTGATGGTCTTCGTCGGCGGCTGTGTGCACCGCGTGGCCATGGTCGCTGCCGATGCGTTCGATCAGTCCCTTGGCAAGGACCCGATCCGCATCCATCTGGATGATCTGGTACTTGAATGACGACGAGCCCGAGTTGATGACGAGAACGACGCTCATGCCGACACCCCTGCCACCGTCACCGGCACTCCCATCGGCATCGTGATGTCCCCGATAATCTCATCGCTCGCGTCTTGCGCCTGAATGACGGTGATCGCGACGGTGTTGACGATATCGGCGACAAGCGCCCCTCGGGAGAGATCGTTGATTGGCTTGCGCAGTCCTTGCAGCACTGGGCCGATCGCCACCGCATTGGCGCTTCGCTGGACCGCCTTGTAGGTGTTGTTGCCGGTATTGAGATCGGGAAAAATGAAGACCGTCGCGTGGCCAGCAATCGTGGAGTTCGGGAGCTTGGCGGCAGCAACCGTGGCGTCGTCGGCGGCATCGTACTGAATCGGTCCTTCCACCGGCAGATCGGGTCGACGCGATCGAACGAGTGCCGTTGCCGTGCGTACCTTCTCGACACCTGCACCGGACCCTGATTCGCCGGTCGAATAGGAAAGCATGGCCACCCGCGGCTCGATAGCGAACTGGCTCGCGGTCGCCGCCGAGGAGATCGCGATATCCGCCAGTTGTTCAGCAGTCGGATCCGGATTGACGGCGCAGTCTCCGTACACCAGCACCCGGTCCTCGAGGCACATCAGGAAAACGCTTGACACGATCGAGGCGCCGGGTCTGGTTTTGATGATCTCGAATGCCGGACGTATCGTATGAGCAGTGGAATGCGCAGCTCCCGACACCATGCCATCGGCCAAGCCGAAATGAACCATCATGGTACCGAAGTAGGACACATCGGAGACGGTATCTCTTGCCTGATCAACCGTAATGCCCTTGTGACTTCGAATGCGTGCGTATTCCACGGCGAAGCGCTCCACGAGATTCTCATCGAACGGGCTCACAATGATGGCGTTATCGAGATCGAGTCCAAGTTTCGTTGCCCGGCTTCTTATCTCGGCTTCATCACCGAGGATCGTGAGATCGGCCACCTGTCGCTGCAGGAGCGTGCTCGCGGCGCGCAGGATACGGTCATCGTTTCCTTCTGGCAGGACGATGCGTTTGCGGATCCGGCGTGCTCGTTCAAGCAGGTCATATTCGAACATGAGCGGCGTGACGATATCGGGACCTCTGACGTCGAGTGCCTGGACCAGCAGGCCGGCATCGACGTGTTGCTCGAATAGCGAAATGGCGAGATCGAGTTTTCGCTGCGAATCAGCCTTGAGCCGGCCGCGGGTTTTCGTGATGCGCAGTGCCGTTCCGTATGTCGCGAGCCCGGTACCAACGACAGGAATGTCCAGACCCAAACCCTCGATCAATGATCTGATCACCGGTGATACCTCGAACCCTCCGTTGACCACGATGCCAGAGAGCGAGGGAAATGTTGCGGCGTCGTGGGCCATGAGCACGGCCAGCAGGATTTCGGAACGGTCTCCCGGCACGATGACTACCGCACCTTCGGTCAGGCGCGTCAGCACGTGTTCGACCGACATCGCGGCAACCACGACGCCAAGCACTTCCCGTCCGAGCAATTCGATGTCGCCTCTCAGCAGCGTTCCCCCGACTGCTGTCATGATGTTGGACATGGTCGGCGAAACCAGCAGCGCATCTTCCGGAATCGCCCAGACCGGAATCCCTCTCAGATGGTCGAACGTCACGGATAGTTCAGTGATCACCGCGTCCCGCGATCCCGGATCGACGCGATTGGCGATGACTGCGAGCAGCTGCGCATGCTCGGCGTGTAACTCGGCAAGTGCAATCTCTGTGACCTGGCGGATCTCGAGGACGGTGCGAGGCGGTGCTGACGAGATGTCGGCATCCACCGGGAGGGTCGTTTCCAGGCTGCGGCCGCCGATCACAAGCACGACTGGTGCACCCAGATTCGTGGCGATTCTGGCGTTGTATCCGAGTTCTGCCGGAGTAGCGACGTCGGTGTAATCCGACCCAAGCACGATCACGATGTCACATTGATGTTCGACCGCCTTGAAGCGATCGATGATCCGGACCATCGCGCCTTCCGGGTCGGCATGAACATCCTCGTAGGTTACGCCTATGCAGCTTGCCGCCGGAAGCGACACCCCGGAATGAGTGAGCAGCAGATCGAGCACATCATCCCCGGCGCCCGAGCGAGCGACAGGGCGAAACACTCCCACGCGCTGCACCGAACGGCTCAGTACGGTCAGCAGACCCAGGGCGATCGTCGACTTGCCGGAGTTGCCTTCTGCCGACATGATGTAGATACTCTGGGACACATCAAACCTTTCTCCGGATGGAAGACACTGACGGGCGGGGATGTGTCGCCGCGACTTCGTAAAGCATCTGGGTGGACGACAATGGCGGGACGCTTGGTGATCGTGTGTGCCTTAACCGGGAGCGTCACCTCTTCGTTGAGTATAGTAGTCCCGCAGGTGGATCATCCTAACTGGCATCGCACACACGATCAGTCCCAATCAGGCTTGTTCCTGATCGAGTTGCGTTCTGGAAGAAGCCGGACGCTTGGTGTCGTGATCCGATAGATACACGGTCGCTGTGGGCCTGCCGGTGGCATCGTATGATGAGGCCGGACAAGTCAACCATGTGCCAAGATCCTGGAGGGACCAACGATCGTGACTGATAACGGACAGCTGGAAGAGTCGGCAAAGTTGACAATCAAGACGGGCGCCTCCGAGACATCCAGGCAGTTCGGAAACACTGCAGGTTCCGATGGCGTCGACACTGTCGAGCCAAGATCCAAGGCCCAGCATCTCGCGGATTTTCGAGCGGAAATCTCGGCGCAGCATGAAGCAGCATCTGTCAAACAGGCGCTTAAGGGCAAGCGCGGCGCGATGGAACGAGTCATCTCCCTGCTCGATCCGGACACCTTTATCGAGCTCGATCCCCTCGTGCGTCACCGTGCCAACCAGTTCGGGATGGAGCGCACGCACCCGTTCGGTGATGGCGTGATCACCGGATTCGGGGAAATCGAAGGTCGCAAGGTGGCGGTTTTCTCACAGGACTTCACGATCTTCGGTGGCTCTCTCGGCGAAGCCTATGCCGAGAAGATGGTCAAGCTGATGGATCTCGCCGAGCGATACGGTTGCCCTATCATCGGCATCAACGATGCGGCCGGCGCTCGCATCCAGGAAGGAGTCGAGGGTCTGGCCGGCTACGGTGATGTTTTCTTTCGCAACGTACGGGCTTCCGGTGTCGTGCCACAGATCTCGATCGTGGTCGGACCCTGCGCAGGTGGTGCCGTCTACTCCCCGGCGATGACGGATTTCATTTTCATGGTCGAAGGCATCGGTCAGATGTTCATCACCGGTCCCGACGTGATCAAGACGGTCACCGGCGAAACCGTCACGCTCGAGGATCTCGGTGGCACGGCGACGCATATGCGAAAGAGCGGAGTAGCCCACTTTGCGGCAGCCGACGAGGACGATCTGGTGGAGCAGGTCCGCTACCTGCTCTCGTTTCTGCCGTCAAACAACCTCGATGATCCTCCGTATCTCCGTAGTGATGACGATCCGCGCCGGGATGTTCCCGAGCTCGATGCCATCGTGCCAGAACATAGTGGGCGTCCATATGACATGCACGGGGTGCTTTCGGCGGTGCTCGACGACGGTGCATTCTTCGAGGTGCAAAGCGAATATGCTGGCAATCTCCTCGTTGGCTTCGGGCGCCTCGATGGACACGTCGTCGGCATCGTGGCCAATCAGCCGCGGGTTCTTGCCGGCACGCTCGATATCGCCGCGAGCACCAAGGGCGCGCGCTTCGTCCGAACGTGTGATGCCTACAACATACCGCTTGTCACGTTCGTGGACGTCCCAGGCTTTTTGCCGGGAATCGAGCAGGAATACAATGGCATCATCCGTCATGGCTCGAAGCTGCTGTACGCCTATGCCGAGGCAACCGTCCCGAAAATCACCATCATCACGCGCAAGGCGTATGGCGGAGCCTACGTCGTCATGTGTTCGAAGCATATCGGCGCAGACTTCAACTTCGCATGGCCAACCGCCGAGATAGCCGTGATGGGACCAGAAGCCGCCGTTGGACTTGTCTTTCGACGGGAACTTGCTGATGCCGACGATCCCAAGGGCCACCGTCAGGACCTCGTGCGGGAATACGAGGACCTCTTTGCGAGCCCATATCAGGCAGCATCGCGCGGGTACATCGACGACGTGATCGAGCCTCGCTCGACCCGGCGGCGTCTCATCGAGGTCCTGGCACTCACACGATCGAAGCGTGTTGCCGCTCCCCGCCGCAAGCACGGGAATATCCCACTGTGACCCATTCACTGAAGCGATCCTCACCCTCCCATTCTGCGGCAGCAATGTCACGCGACCCTGACCTCCGGATCACGCCGGAGCCTACTCCGGAGGAGATGGCTGCGATTGCTGCCGCGATAACGATCATGCAGGAGGCGACAGCGCAGCAGGAGGTGCCCACGGGAGACATCGGCGGCATCAGATCAGTGTCACGCTGGTCTCGGGCGGGGCGCTACGAAACGATGCGGGGTTTATCCGACGAGTTTCACTGAGCGGGAGCATGGGGCCGACGCAAATTTCCTTGCTTGTAATGGGAAACATGGGAATATCGGTCGTCGACTCTCCTGCCGCAAAATCAGTTCACGGCGCCGCACGGATTTACCAGCGTTCTTGATAACGCGAAAATGTGCAGGCAATGGCACCGCTCGCGACCCAACTTGTTGCCGGGGGCGAACGTGTGACCCGCTCGAACTTTTGAGCATCCTACCCTACGTCGAACGGCCTGGATGCCTCTCGACGTTCCGAGCCATCCAGTCAATCCAAGAGCCTGTTCCGATAGCTGGTTTCCGATGACCGCCTAGCGCCAATCCGGCTCGCTCCTAGACGGGATCAATCGGGCGGCTGGCGCATGCGCAGCGAAACGCTGGCCCGAGCAGAATCTGATTGGCCGAAGAGTGAGCACGTTGCCGGAATGTTGGCGAGGCTTTGTGTGGATGTTCTCTCGCCAACTACGCTGTCTGATTTGGCGTGTGATGACTGAAATGCGATCGGTGCTGGCGATCCGCTGACTCGGTACTGGCAGGAACTCGCTCCGACTGGAGCGTTTGGAGCGTCTGTAAAACTTCCGGCATCGATCCTGGAGCGAACGGAAACCCGTCTCGCGAGCAGTTGCGTTTTTCTAATGGAGCCTCATGACGAGGGAAAATTCAACGACCCAGGTATCTTCAGTGAGCGAATCACTGACCGTTCGAGCCACGCGTTGGCCACGTATTTCGCATCAGTGCCTTTGTGTCCGACTGTCCCATATGGCAGTTATGGGTGCGGAAAAGTAGGGGATGCCAATTTCTTGAAACGCGTGGCTTTTTCGATGGACGCGCTCTAATGATCGCTATCTCTCGGTGTCGGGTTGAAGAACGGGGGTTCCCAACGAGACGCCAGACCCGCGAGATGATCTCGGGCCGCGACGATGGCCCTCACCAGCTCAGGATGCTCCTGCTCGAGTTCCGATCCAGCCAGTTCATGCTCGTCGAGAAACGCGATACTGCCGTTGGGGAGTACCACGATATCGAGGATCAGGTCTTGCCAGGTCAGAACCAGCCCGTCGGACGTTTCCGTGAGACGCGTTGGCCAAGCGACGTTTGCATACCAACCCCTGAGTTCCCGAGCGGGTGTCGAGACTGCAAACGCGTTGTACGGATGCTCGGCCGAAAAGTATTCGTGGAGCGTGTCCCCAGGTATAAATGCAAGACCTCCCTGAAGAACCTCGCGCATCGTCCAGGTCGCCATCAATGCACACCAGGGGCTCGCGACCGGATAGGGGCTGACGACTCCCGGATAGCGAGCCGTTTCCACACCCCGCGCATCACACTTGACGATGGTGACAGTGACTCCCGGCTGGAGCCGATCCCAGAGCTTGATGGTCTCGGGATCGGGCTCCCACAAGCCGGTGCCAGGCGAATCCGCAACTGTATCGTCGGCGCCAACATTCATCCCGGTAGTCCGACGTTGTCGGTATCCAGAATCTTTTCGACAATCACGGCATCTTTCCAGATCCCGTCGAGTTGGCCGTGACGCATGTAGATGCCGACCTCCCGGAAGCCGAGTTGGCGAAGAAGAGCGAGGCTTGCCAGATTGTCCGGGAACACTCGGGACACGAGTTTGGTGAATCCGGATGATCGAGCGGCGTCGATCAGGCCACCCATTGCGAGAGACCCATATCCATGGGCGCGGTCGTCGCGGCCAATGTAGACCGAGAAGTCGCCAATTCTCCGGTAGCACTCGCGTTCTCGATACGCAGATGTTGAGGCAAAGGCGACCACCCGGCCGCCGGCCTCGACAACGACCACCGGATGCATCCCGTCGAACCACGCTGCTATCATCCTGGAAGTGCGTGGTTCCGTCTCAAACGTCGCGGTCCGATCGGCGATGCCCTCATTGTAGATGCGCGCGATCGCGTCCGCGTCATCGATTGTTGCGTGTCGAACGTTGGGCATTGCCACGTATCCTTCCCGGCTATTTCCGAATGATGGACAGCACCTCGCTGGTTTTCTCGTCGAGGAGCGCTCGTTCATCGGCCTCGATATTCAATCGAAGGAGCGGTTGGGTGTTCGATCCCCGCAGGTTGAACCACCAGTCATCGAACCCGACCGTCAGTCCATCGAGATAATCGATCTCAGCACCCTGAGCGGCATATGTCGATTCAACGTCGGCGATCACCGCACCGATATCCGAGACCTCCAAATTGATCTCGCCGGACCGGACCCGGTTATCGATCGGCATCAGGATTTGGGAAAGTGACTGGCCGTCTTCGGAAATCAGTTCCAGAACGGTCAGAACGGCGATCAACCCGGAATCCGCATACCAGTTGTCGCGAAAATAGAAGTGCCCGGAATGCTCGCCACCGAACACCGCATCGTTGTCCCGCATGATTGCCTTGATGAAGGAGTGGCCAACCCGCGATCGGATCGGTGTCCCGCCGTGTTCGGAGATGATCTCCGGCACTGTCCGGGAACAGATGAGGTTGTAGACGATTGATGAATGGGGATGCTCTTTCAGCATCTGGATCGAGACCATCGCGGTCGTCATGTCGCCGCCGATGAATGCGCCGTGTTCGTCGATCAGGAACATGCGATCGGCGTCACCATCGAACGCGATCCCGAGATCGCACTGCTGGTCGACCACAGTGCGCTGCAGATCACGGATGTTCTCCGGTTCGATCGGGTTCGCCTCATGGTTTGGAAAGGTCCCGTCCAACTCGAAGTAAAGCGGAACGATCTCGCACGGCAGATCCTTGAAGACGCGCGGCACGAGGAGACCGGCCATTCCGTTGCCGGCATCCACCGCGATCTTGAGCGGTTTGATGACGCCCGGATCGATGATGCTCAGCACGTGCTCCGCATAGGCATCGATGACGTCACGTTGCTGAAGATCCCCGCGCTTGTCGTTTCGAGGAGCGGGAAAGTTTCCACGCACCGTCAGATCCCGGATGTCTGCGATCCCGGTGTCCATCGAAAGGGCACGAGCACCTTCCTTGCAGATCTTGAATCCGTTGTAGGCTGCGGGATTGTGCGATGCGGTGATCATCACGCCCGCCGGATATCCGTATTTGCCGACAGCGAAGTAGAGGGTGTCGGTTGAGACCAGCCCGATGTCGATCGCGTCCGCCCCCTGATCGCGTATTCCGTCGATCAGCGCGGCAGAAAGCGCAGGGCCGGACACGCGCATGTCGCGCCCGACCGCGACGTGCGGAACGTCCAGAAATGCCACGATTGCCCGGCCGATGCGATAGGCGATCTGCGGGGTCAGTTCGCGCGGTACGATTCCGCGCACGTCATACGCCTTGAACAGGTCACCCACCGACGAATCGAGGGGACCCGATGCTTCGAATGATTGGTCGTGGCTGGTCGCCGTACTGGACATCCGTATCTCCTCATCCGTCATGCGAATCGGGTCCGCGGTGGAACCGCGCACCACTGTTATGCTCTCGCCTACGCCTGTTCTGGCAGGGGCTTCCCTTCCGAGACTGCGCATCAAGTATCTCTGATTCTCCGGAGCTTGTCGCTGTGACGGTACTTGCGGCGGCGGCAGATCTACCGGTCCTCCCCTGACCCTGTGCCGTATGCTTGTTTGCGGACATCGTTCGAGTCTTTCGTCTCTTCTGTGCGTCTTCGCGTGCCCGTCATCCGTTCCCTCGCCGTTCTTCCATAAGAAAGAGAATCAGGTACCCGTGGCTATTGCGCAACATCGTCCTCTCACTGAAACGCCACTTCGCACCCTCGCTGCCGCCGAGGCAGTCGACCTCCATCTGCACACGCTTGCGAGTGATGGCTTCTGGACACCATTCGAACTGGTCGATTATCTGGCCGATCATGATTTTCGTGTTGCCGCCATCTGCGATCACGATACGCAGGCATCGGTCCTCGCGGCGATCCGACAGGGCGAGCGGCGGGGCGTGCTGATTGTGCCGGGAATCGAAGTTACTTCTCGCTGGCATGACCGGCAATGGCATCTGCTTGTCTACGGAATCCGCCCCGATGACGAGCGCCCGGAGGCACAGTCCTTTCTTGAGATGGTGACGACGACCGATACCGCCTATCGCGAAATGGCACGCGATGCTCGTCAGCGTGTAGAGGCGTCCGGCCGACCATTGCCATCGCTGTCGATGTCGCTCAACGCAGACGCGATGTACCCCGTGCACGTGCTCCGCGCAATGATCGCGGAGAAGCATGTGCCGCGCCTCAAGGAAGCAGCGGAACTCGTCGTGGAACTCGGCGGCAACTTCACGATCGACCGCCCATTGCCGGAAGTGGTCGAACGTGCTCATCAGGCCGGTGGCATCTGCATTCTCGCGCACCCGGGGCGTGCGGATCTCGGACCGGCCCTGACGGGTGAGGTGCTTGATGAGATGTTGAAGGAGGTGGCTCTCGACGGCATCGAAACTCACTATCGCAGCTACACCGACACCGAGACGGCTTTCTATCGTGACCTTGCCGAGCAGCGTGGATTGATGACATCGACCGGTTCGGACTCGCATGCCCTTGGTGCTCCGGTCGATCCGCGACCGTGGCAGGCGATCTGGGCGGCGACGTTGCTTGCCCGACTCGGCGTCGAAGTTGAGCCTCGCGAATCAGGACCTGTCTGGGAGCCTGGCATGGATCCGCTTGTGGTCAAACCGGCTCCGCCCAAGGAAGAACTCACCGATTCCGGGGAATCAGCCTCACCTTCCAGCTGATACGTCTGCGACGATGCGTGCTTGCGTACTCGCACAACGTTCGGCTGCACCTGAGATTGAAGCAGCACTCGATTCCTCTGTGCGAGACCAACCGGCAGGTGTGGCAGGCATCCGGGGTTCAGGCAAGCCGATCCGAAGAGAAAACGACAACACCCCCGGTCGCATGCGACCGGGGGTGTTGTCGTCCAGAATCACGCACAATCTGCCGACGTATTACTGCGATGACTGCACCTGCTATCCTGGCGTCGGCGTGGCCTTCGACCAAGCAATAGTGATTGTGGGTGTCCGATTTTAGGTTGAGCCTGAACTCGATACGAGTTTCACCGGCGACCAGACCGGAGTCGATCGGCGAAAAATCGATCACGAAGTCACGCCGCGGCTCGTATAAGGCATTTTGACGTCGTTGTTGTCCGGGATTGAGATAGCGTTCGGCTTGAACGCAAGGTCCACTGCCCCGGTTGCCTCCGTGATGAGTGTCAGCGATCCGGTTCGTCGTCGCTACTCACCGTTACGTGGTGATTGTCATGTCTTCCTGCAAAGGAAGGTTCATTTGTTCCACGGGTTCATTTTATCGGAATGCCCTGACGTGGCGGGAATCCAGGGTCGGAATGAAATGCAGCCAGAGGTTTGGGTCCTTCATTTCATGCGGGCGATGCGTGTGCCGCGTGCTTCGAAACACGCTGGTCAGCGCGGACATGAATGTACAGACCGGGGGCATACCCGGACGCATCTGGCGGAGGCTCAATACCCCAGGGCGGCGCCCTCGACACGTGTGTCGGTCCCACCAATCAGGACACCCGTCCGCGGATCACGCGCAATCAGTTGGGCAGACCCACCGCCGTTCCACCCGGCCTGCCTGGTAACTGCGTGGCCGAGTTGCTCGAGTTCCTGCACGATATCGGCCGACATCCTGGATTCGATCGCGAGCGTGAACGCCGCATCGATCGACCCCGGGTCGGTTCCCGGCAGGCTGGTCCACCTCGGCTGCTCGATCGCGGCCTGGACATCGAGCTTGCGATCGACGAGGGCGCTGATCATCTGCATGTTCCACTGGGGCTGACCGTCACCGCCCGGCGTACCACCAACAAGCACGGGTTGACCGGTTTCGTCGGCGATCAGGAAGCAATTCAGCGTGTGCATCGTCTTCTTACCCGGCGCATAGACATTGGGATGACCCTCGACCAGCGAGAACCCGCGTCCGACGCGATTGTTCAGCACCACACCCGTGTCGCCACCGACTACACCGCTCCCGAACGATGACGAGACCGACTGGATCAGGGAAACCATCATACCGTCCCCGTCGATCACGGAGAAATAGGTCGTGTCGCCGTCATTGAACTCGCCGCCGGGCACATCCGTTGCAGCGCTGTACGAATCGATCGCCGCGAATCGCCCGGTTGCCCATGGCTTCGAGAGGAGGAGTTCGATCGGCGTCTCGTGAAACAGTGCATCCGCCGCGTACGCCAGACGATCCGCATACGCAAGCTTCTTCGCCTCGACCATCACATGGATGTCCGCCACCGTCAGACTGACACCGATCTCGGCCCGCTCGATGATGTTGAGGCTCTCCAGAAGGATCAGGCCCTGACTGGGGATCGCAGTCTGGTAGACCGTTTGTCCTCGATAGGTCGTGGCGATCGGGTCGGTAAACGCCGTGGCATGATCGGCAAAGTCATCTGTCGAGAGAAGTCCGCCAACGGAATTCAAATACCCTGTGATCTCCCGGGCGATCTTGCCGCGGTAAAAGCTCTCGACTCCATCAGTTCCGAGCGACTCCAGAGTCTTGGCGAGGTCCGACTGGATCAATCGCTCACCGGCCGCTACGGGACGACCTTCGGGCAGGAAAATGGCGGCTGCGGCGGGATCACGCGCGAGAACCGCCGCACTCCCGGCGAGTGATTCGGCGCCAAGCGGCATCACCGCGAAACCGTCTCTCGCGTGTGCGACTGCCGGCTGCGCGACCTCCGCGAACTGCTTGCTTCCGAAACGGGCCAGCAAGGCGAAATAGGCGTCGACCATCCCCGGAACCGAGATCGAGAGCGGCCCCTGATAGGCCATCTGCGTGCCATCATTCTGGCCGTTCTTGCGCATGTGTTCGAGCGACGCTGCGCGGGGCGAGATGCCACTCCCCTGGACCGAAACGATCTCGCCCCTGCCGCCATTGGCGCCCTTGCCGTCGGGGCGATGCACGACCGCAAATAGATCACCGCCCAGACCACACATCTCCGGCATCACGACCGCTGCGGTCAGTCCGGCTGCCACAGCCGCATCGATTGCATTTCCACCCTGCCGGAGAATGTATAGACCGGCTTCCACGGTGAGCGGATGTGCAGCGGCTACCATCCCACGAGTTGCATAAGTCGGGAACGGTCGACGTCGCTCCCAGGAATCATCTGCCGACGTCGATGCGTCAGGGAATCCGATCGGGTTGGAAGTCTTCAGCATGCGTAGTCTCCTCGTCCTGGGGAATGGAATGCTCACTCTTCGAACACGTGAAGTTAGATCGAAACGCTGTCGATCCAGCCCTGTATCGTGTCGCGCAGACTGCCATTTGGAATGATCGTCCATGTGTATATGGCAGCAACCACCAGAATCAGCACGATCGCAACCACGCCGAAGAAGAACCCGCGCAGGCTCTCTCTCGGTTCGGCATCGGTATGGAGCTCGGCGGCATCAGCCGAGGCAGCCCATGGAGCCGAAGTCGGCGGCAGTGCCTCGACCGGGGTGGCAACTTCTGCGGTTTCGGTTGCCCCGATTTCTGCTCTCGCCACTGGCTCGCGTGCCGCTGGCAGATACGGTGCTGTTGATTGAGGATCGTGGCCCGAGGTTGCTGCCGCCGACCATCGCTCGTCGTCCGGATCGGCAGGGGTCGGCGAGAAGGCCTGCGTCTCCTGGGTATCTGGAACATGTTCGACGGTCAGGGGAGTTTTCCATTCATTGTCAGGTTCCATGTTGAGAACCGATCCGCATTCTGCGCAGAAGAGGCTGAGACCGCTATTTGCGTGTCCACACACCTGACATATTCGCTTCGGCGAAGCCTCCGCGGTGCTCATGCTCGATCACTACCTTCCGGTTGAAAGATGCCTATGCGGGTTCGTTCAGGAAATTGGGATCGACCGCAAACGCATCGGCGACACCGAAGCGCTCCATCACGACCATGCTCGTCGCATCGGTATAGGTGATCCCTGTCGCACTCCGGGAATTTACGATGAGCGCACGGGCACGACGTTCATCCTGTTCCTCGACATGGTAAATCGGCAGTCGTTGATCGCGCAGCCATTGTCGTGCGGTATCCGCACCAACGACCGAGGAGAGAAGGTCGAGTGTCTCGGCGACCACATGATTGGTCGTGAAAAGCCGATACCCTTGCTTGAGCAGATCGGCATAGGCCGCGGTCGCTGCATCATGCGTGGCGTCGTTACGATCGACGAGGGCGACGATCGCCGAGGAATCCACGAAGGCGACCGGGATCGAAGGCTGCTCTGTGATTTCAGGATGGCTCGATACCATTTCCGGATCTCCGTCCTGGCGTTCATTCATCTCTCCCTCCACTCCCGTCCGGATCAGGTCATCGGGATTCACGAGCGACGCCCGGTGTGGCTGCCCGTGTTGCTACCCGTGTTGCGATAGGCAGACTTGCCGTTACCGATGTTGGAGCCTGGACCTTCACCAATGCCGATCACGTTGTCCAAGACCCGGATGTCGCTGGCAGGTTTCAACTTTGAAACAAAATCGTTGCGAATCTGCGCGGCCTGCTGGAACGTATCAAGTGTATCGCGATCGATGAACCACTGACCTCCCATTCGCCGCCCCTGGAGGCGTCCCTCCCGTAAATAGCGGCGAACCTGTTCAGTCGATCGTTCGAGTTGCTTCGCGGCCTCGGCCACACTATACAGATTTCGCTGGTTATCCAAATGCCTGTCTCCCCTCTGGGCCGACAACCCGGCTACCCGGGATGACCGTTGCCAGCAGGTCGTCTTGCGGCGAATCGGCGGCGAATGCGTTTGTCAGGGCTGTCGGGGCGCAGTCTTTCTCGCTGGACCGCCCGTCGTTGATGTCATGCAGAACAGAACTTGGCGTGCGATTCAAGCCGATTGCGTCGTGTGCGACTACATGGTAGTAATTTATGCCCTATCCGGGCAAGCGTGGCAAGCTTGGGCCAGACAGGTTTCAGCCGAAAAACCGTGATTATCAGAGAAGGTGGAGAAGAACATGACAGATGATCAGGCACCGCAATTCCCGTTGCAAATACCCTTGCCTGACCGATTCCCGCCGTCACAAGTGGCTCCCGGAATATTCCTGATCGACCTGGGATTCCAGGGCACTGCAGGCACCATCGGAGCTTATCTGCTGGCTGGTAATGATGAACTCGCCTTGATCGAGACGGGGTCAAGCACGACACGCGGAAAGCTTGAAATGGGCACCCGGGAGGCAGGTTTCGATATCCGGGATGTCACGAGGCTCATCCCGACCCATATTCATCTCGATCACGCCGGAGCGGCGGGAGGTCTCATGCGCGACCATCCCCGGATGCGGATCACCCTGCATCCGGGAGGTGCGCCTTTCCTCATCGATCCCGAGCGTCTCGTCAAAAGCGCTGCTCGCATCTATGGCGACCGGATGGATGAACTGTGGGGAGAGGTTGCTGCCTTGCCCGCCGATCGCGTGGACACCGTGGAAGATGACGAACCCCTGCAGGTAGCCGGGCATACACTCCACGTGCGTTATACACCTGGGCATGCCGGCACCCACATTTCGCTGTTCGATGAAGCGAGTGGAACGCTCTTCACGGGCGATTCCGCGGGCGCCCGCATCGCACCGTCGGCATATGTCTGCCCGACCGTGCCGCCACCGGAGATCGATCTCGATGTGTGGCGGGGCAGTGTCGAGATCATGCGCGAATTGCGGCCAACCCAACTCGCGCTTACCCATTTCGGCATCTTCAGCGATGTCGACCGGCATCTCGACGACCTGATCCCGAATGCAGAGGCTGTCCTCGCGATTGCGCGCGAAGAGCTTGTGGCCGGGAACGATCTCGACGATGTAACGGCTCGCATCCTCGATCTCGAACGCGACCTGTTCACGGAGGAAGCCGATTCCGTGGCGCTCATGCGTCAGATGGAACTGGCGATGCCGGCTTGGATGGCGTCACTGGGATTGCAGCGTGTCCTCAAGAAGCGCGGCGAGCTGGGCTAACGGTGGTCCGTGAAATGTAACAGCCAGGCATGTCTGCGTTGCGCCTAGCGAAGACCCTGGAATGCACCGAACACAGCAACTGTAAAGACAACGTTTTCCAGTAGGACAATGCCAGTGAGAAGCACCAGTGCGTTTTCCTGGCGAAGTCGGGGATTCGACCAAATTACCAGACCGACCAAAAGCGCCAGGACGAAGCCCGCGAATGAGCCATATGCGTTCACCAACAGAGGAAGAATGGCAGCGATTGCAAGCATCCAGAGAATGGACTTTCTGGATGTCGGAGCGTTGCTTCGGCCACTAGTTCTATGATTGAGATCCGTCATGTCAAACTCCTTGTTATGAATCAAGCAGCTTACAAGGCATCAAGCAGTGCGCAGTTGCGCACTGCTTGACATTTGTGACCCGATTTACTCGCAGTCATCCGCCCCCGGCACTCGCGTCGTAATAGGTTGTATTCCCGTAGACGGTAATCTCGCCCCAAGGATAGTAGGTTCCAAAGCAGCCATACTTGAAGACGCAGTTCGTGACCTGCGCGGTATATGTCGTATAGAACTGCGTTGGATAATACACCCAATAGTATGCACTTGAATCTGTTCCATTGTTTTGGAAATTCGGATCAACATTGGAGAGATTCCAGTACGCATAGGGAGTACCGTTGATTCGCCAGCCGTCCGCTAACGTGCAGTAGTGCTCGTATAGATTGAACCTGAAAGCGAGGAAGCCAAGGATCGTGTAATGATTTGCTGCCACATAGGCTGTCTGGCACGTTGTGGCGAGCGTACTGCCATCTGGCTCAATCACCGTTTGGGATTTGGAGTCTAGGATCTGAGGCTCGGTGGTCTCAACCGTCGCAATCGAATTGCCAGCGACATATGCATCCTTGCAAGACGGCGAGAGCGAATCGAATATTGATTCACCGTTGTCAGCCTGTTGCTGCATGACCTGCGCCACGTCGTAGATATCGTTTGGACTCGAACATTGTCTTGCACTGTATTCTCCCCTCTTGGGCTTCGCCGGTGACGGGGAACATGGCGACAACGACAAAAACTACATACAGGAAGGTCCAATGCTTGCGGCGTTGCATGGCATTTTTCTTTCGCTGTGAAGCCGTCACGCATTCGGATGCTTTAGGTTTTTGCTAGCAAATCTACCGTATACCCGCGCGATGTGTTTATCAAGCATAGTTGCTGTATAAGCAAAGAACCATATATTGATTCAGTATGTCTACCCTCACGACAAAGCCAAGACAAATTTGAGCTCGGCCCTGTCGTGACTGCAGCGCGCTCAGTCGGAGCTCAAGCGCTTTGTTCCTCATCAGTCTCAACGAAGGCAAGATCGCCTTCCGCTTCCGCGTACGCGGTCGGCCGCGCGTCCGTTTTTGCCGTCAGCGGTAATGCGGTCGGAAGCCGCATCAGTATCGTCGGGTCGTCATCGGCCGCGAGCCGATTCGGTCCTTCCTTGCCGCAGCCGAGGCACCGATGCAGGATTATCTGCTCGCCGTTGCGCCGGTTGAGAACGCCAACCGGCGCCATCAGTGAACTGCAGTCGCTACGGCGATCGCCCGGCATGCTGCGATCGACGTGTTTTGAATAGAGGCAGTTCGGACAATGGTTGCGATGGCGTCCACCGCTGAACGGCGCTCCGATGAACTGCTTGCAATGGCCGCATGTGAAGGCCTGATCGCGTTCCGTGCGCGGTGGACGCTGCTTTCGCGTACGTGCGGGTGCATGAAGTTCATCCTCTCGCCATGCCGTCTGTGCGGTTTGCCGTGCGCGGTGCGCGTGGCGGTGCGTTTCACGGTCGTCCTGGATTTCGAACTCGTCTGAATAATGGGATTGGTACGTCACCTGAGTGTCTCCGGCGCGATGCGCGTGAGTCATTCGTCATGTCAGGGGTGGCGTCTGGACGCACGACGCTGTTGCTGGGCGTGATCGTGCGTCCGCTGCAGATTCCATTTATGTGCTGTTGCATGTATGGCCTTGCTTTCGTTGATGCCGATCCGATCGGCAGGGATATTCAGGGCGTGACAATTTTCCATCCCGGCAAGAAACCGCGAGGAGCGCTGATCAGGTGAGGAGATGCCGGGATGGAGTATCGGGATTGCGCGAGACGATACTCCGGAGCGCACGAGCACAGCGAGCCTGCGAACGACCTGTAAGAGGTCGCCGGCTCATGGCGAGGTGTCGGTATCCGAAGCATGGGAAAGGGATCTAAAAATCTCGCCGATCGCGTTGGCGGCAACGATCGCCGCGCATTCGTCAACGGCGCATCGAACTCCCGGAGGAGGATGCGGCTTCAAGGCGAGTGAAATGAGAATCCCTAGGCGCAGGCATCCAGACCGGCATCGCCATTCGCGACACCTCCGGGCACAAGTGCATGGTGCAGGGTTTGCCGCATGGACGGCTCATTTCCAGATCGGCGGGAGCCGATGGTGGGGCAATGCCCCTCGGATCGCCTGCGCGTCGGGCGCAGGAGCGGCTGATTTCTTGCATCAACGATCGCAGTGTAAGACTATCGGGTCTGTTCGTAAAGTGGTTCGGACCAACTGAACGTAGAGGGCCGGATCGAGGATGGGGTACTGATGATCGATCTGCTGCTGCTGGGAACGGGCGCGATGGTGCCGCTTCCCAACCGCTGGCTGTCCAGCCTGCTGATTCGGGTCGACGGATCGCTGGTCCTTTTCGATTGTGGGGAAGGGACGCAGATCGCATGGAGGCAATATCACTGGGGCTTCAAGCGGCTCGATGCGATCTGCCTGACGCACCATCATGCCGATCATGTCGCTGGGCTCCCTGGTCTCTTCCACACCGTCGCGAATGCGGGACGGACCGAGCCAATGCACATCTACGGTCCGCCGGGTACCGTCGGCATTGTCGATGGTTTGCGCGTGATCGCTCCCCATCTCCCATTCGAGATCGTCATCCATGACCTTCAGGATGGGGATACGTTCGATCTTCCGGTCGGAATGTCTGGTCGAGTGGCATTCGGTGAACATCGTGTGCCAGTGCTCGGCTATCGAATCGAGCGCGCCCGCAGTTCCGCCTTCGACCGTGAACGGGCGACGGTGATGGGCATTCCGGTCGAACAATGGGCCCCGTTGCAGCGAGGCGAGATGATCGAGATCGGCGGAAGGGAGATCTCGCCGGAGGAGGTCACCGGCCCTCCGAGGAAAGGCGTGAGCTTTGCCTTTGTAACAGACACGCGCCCGACCACAAATCTGCAGGACCTCACCTCCGGCGTCGATCTGATGATCTGCGAGGGGACGTACGGCGACGATGCCGATGAGGTGAAAGCGCGCGCATGGGGGCACATGAGTTTTCGGGAAGCCGCCACTCTCGCCCGCGATGCCGGCGCCGGCGCACTATGGCTGACGCATTTTGGTGCGGGGATGGCGGATCCGGCCGCCTTCATCGATCGCGCGACGGATATTTTCCCCGAGACGATCATCGGCCATTCCGGTTTGGTTGGCCAGCTCGTCTACAAGGACGGCTATCGGACGATGGCCGATGCCATCCAGACGCCCTGATCATGGTGGGGAGCGGCTATCTATTGGGGAGATCCGTGGGCCCCAATGGTGTGTCAAGCATCAATTGCCGAGTCGACGCAAGAAGGATCTCTCGACTGCGCGACGCGCTGCCCGACGTAGCTGCCGAAATGACGGGAAGGCATCGTCAGTCACCGGTGAGCGTCCCCGGCAAATCATCCTTCACGGAACACGAGATCCACGTTTTCAGTGTCCGGACCCTCCTGATTGCTGACGCGATCTGCGCAAGGGCTTGACGACATTCGACTGGGCAGGTATCTTCCAGATTCAGAACTTTCGCCTGATTGTATACAGTATGTAATATCAACTGGAGGTGCGGCACGCAACGCGCGCGACATGGCGCGACCAGAGAGACGCGATCGTTTGGCGTCGCGGCCGGTTCTCTACAAGCTGTTCTACACGCGACGCGATCCGTCGACTGGGAGAAAACCCTGTGGGATTCGGTAATACTGACTGGTTCGTCCAGGATCGATTCGGTCTCTTCATTCACTGGGGCCTTTACGCGCTTCCTGCCCGCCACGAGTGGGTGAAGCACAAGGAACAGATCGCTGAAGAGGCGTACCAGCGCTATTTCGACCACTTCGACCCTGATCTCTACGATCCGAAGCGGTGGGCTCGCGATTGCACGAATGCTGGCATGAAGTACGCCGTCATCACCTCGAAGCATCACGAGGGTTTCGCGATGTGGGATTCGCAACTCACCGATTACAAGGCAACCAACACGCCGATCGGTCGCGACCTGCTCAAGGAATGGGTCGAGGCCTTCCGGGCCGAAGGTCTGAAGGTCGGCTTCTACCATTCCGTCATCGATTGGCATCATCCCGACTATCTCGTCGACCGGATTCATCCGCGTCGTGAGGATGACTGGGCTGATAAGAATGCCGACCGCGATATGACCAAATACACGGAGTATCTGCACGGCCAGGTCCGCGAGCTTCTCACCAACTACGGCAAGATCGATATCATGTGGTTCGATTTCACGCCGCCGGACAAGAGCAAGGCCGATTGGAAATCCGAGGATCTGGTGAAGCTGGTTCACCAGTTGCAACCGGGGATCATCATCAACGATCGCATCGACTATCAGGAGTCGGCCGATTTCGTCACCCCCGAGCAGTACCAGCCAAAGGAATGGCCAACTCGCGATGGCGAACGCGTGGTCTGGGAAGCATGCCAGACGCTCAATGGTTCGTGGGGATACGACCGGGACAACCTCGATTGGAAATCACCCGAGATCCTGATTCAGTTGCTCATCGATTCCGTCTCGAAGGGCGGCAACGTGCTGCTCAATGTCGGCCCGACCGGCCGCGGCGAGTTCGATCCGCGCGCGCGCAACACGCTCGCCTCGCTTGGCGAATGGCTGCGTGTCAACGGTCGTTCAATATACGGTGCGACCGCAGAAACCGAGTTCGAGACGCCGATCGACTGTCGCCTCACTCGCAACGGCGATCGTCTCTACGTGCACGTCTTCAACTGGCCGATGCGCAATATCCATCTCGAAGGATTAGGCGGCAGGATCGCGTACGCGCAGTTGCTGCATGACGCCTCCGAGATCATCTACTCCGAGAGCGACCCGCATCAGCAGGCACAGAACACCACTCCGGCGGGAGCCTCAGGTACCGTCACACTGGAACTTCCGATTCAGCGACCGGACGTGCTCGTACCCGTGATCGAACTCTTCCTGGCGTAATACGGACATCGGGTAATCACTGGGTCATCTGTGGACGGTGAACCCAGCCCGACTTTCGACGGAGTGGATCTTGGCAGCTGCCATTCCCAACAGAGAGATGTCTCGACTGCGCTCCGGTGCGGCTGCTCGATGCGGCTGCTGACATGACGAGAAAAGGAAACGCAGGCGTTGCCGGCGTTGTTTCCCTGAAGGTATCCTTCGATTGAGTTTACCTTGAGGGCAACTGAAAAAGCCGCTTGCGGCTCGCGGCGCATCGACCGTCGGTCGATCTCACGCTGTTACCGGATAATCAGCCTTCGGACGCAGCACCGAGGGAGAGCGTCAGCTCTCGAATCGAGCATCAGGGAGATGTCGACCAAAGGTCGACCGGGACGACATGGAGTCGTCCCCTACGAACAATGAGGAGGTGAACGCATCAGGCGTTCACCTCTTCGCCGTTTACGATCCTTCGCGTCGATAGATGCGAATACCGCCGGCATTGTAGGCCTCGGTCCATCCCGCTCCCGGAAAGCCGGGGTCGCTAGCGCCCGCAAAAGGGCCAGGAGCGCATGTCGAACCTGGAGTAACGCCTGCCGTGCCTTGAGTTTCCGTGTTGCCGATATAGATGAGCGTCACACCGTACTTGTCGAGCAGGTCAGCGGATGGTTGAGAGAAGAGGCTGTTGACGTCGGTGATCCGCTGTGCCATCTCCGCATTGATATCGGGATTTGCCAGATGCCATTGCAGCTCGTGTCCATTCCAGCCAAGGATCGATGGAATCCCGGAGGCTCCTGCAGGTCGTCCGAGCGACGTCAACCATTCGCAACCGCTGGCCGCCAGCAACACGTCGTGCTCCGTGCCGTTGTTCCACAGCCACTGGATCGCATCGTATTCGCCCGGCGAGGAGCTGCCCTGTCGGGAATCGTTCAGGTAGGCAAGACCGTCGATCCCGGACCATTCGCGGGCGGGATTGCGCCAGTCCAGCCACTGCTTGCTGGCCACCACCGGATACGTCACGCCGAGCAGCAGGATCGCCGAAGTCCCCACGGCTACCACGATTGTCGCGATCCGTGCCGTGATCAGCGGTCGAAGTGACGACCAGATGACGACAATCGAGATCGCCGACGCGATCGCCATCAACAACCAGACCTGATAATAGAGCTTGAAGATCGTGTTCATGCGGTTGTTGAAGATGTCGGCGAGATAGAAGAACTCCGGCAGGATCGTGATCGCGAAGCCGAAGCCAAACAATGCGAGTGCGACGTTGGAGGCGGTCAACCTGGGATCGCGTTGGATCAGAATGATGACTGCGACGATTGGCAGCCCCGCAAGCGCCACCACTGGGGCCGGAATGAGTAGTGCGCCGAGAATCAGGATGACTGCCGCGCCGATAGCAGTCTTCTGGCTCAACGAGTCGATGGCCGCATGACGCCGATTCCAGAATTCGGTGGCGATCAGGACGAGTGCGATCACCCACATGAAGCCGAAGACGGAGAGATATTCCCCGGCCGATGTTCGTTCGCCCTGGTATCCGACGACCGACGCCAGAATTCCGCCGACGACCGGGATCCCCTGTACGGCACCAGCGATACCGGTTTGCCCTTGCACCGTGGGAGCCTTGAAGGCGACATAAAACGGGAGCCACGCGAGCACGGCACTCAGCGCCAGCACGGTCAGGCCCGTGATCCGCGTGCGAATTGGGTATTGCCACAAGCCGACGAGCAGACCGACCGTCGTAATCAAGAGGTAGGTGGGCATGTCCCACGAGTTCATGGCATAGAGCGCGCCCACGATCCCACCCGAGACCGCGATTCGCGCGACGAGTGTCCAGCCGAAGTTCAACCGCTCGTCGGGATCCGCATGTTGAGCGTCCCTGGATGCGGGACTCCGCTGAGCGAGTGCCCAGGCAATCGTCAGTGCCGTGATCGTGTAGGGGAGGGCGAGCAGGTGGGGATGGAGGTCACCGAGGATGAAGCTGAAGGCGGGGAATTCGCTGATGATGGTATCCGGCCGAACGGTGATCGCATCATGTATGACGCGCGTGGCACCCCATCCGATTCCGGGATCGAAGAAGAACGCCGTCCACTGCAGAGACCAGTTGCCAAGCGCCGTGAAGGCTGCCCATGGCGTCCCGACGATGACGACGAAGAAAAGACCGAGTACTCCAGCGACGCGGGCAATCCGCTCACTGAACCAGTGGCCGATGACGTTTCCGGTCAGACCGGTGGCCGCCACGCCAACCATCCCGAACACAGAGGCAAGCGCCAGATTGAAGACCTGAGCCGGAGCAGCCCCTACCATCTTGCCGATCGCGGCCCACAGCACATATCCGAGGTAGTAGTAGTTGATGGAGTTCCCGGCCATCCAGGCATCGTTTGGCGGCATCTGCGTGGCCCGCATCGAGGAGGCGAGCATCATCATGTCACCCGGCTTCTCCTGATCCGTAATCTGTGGACCATAGCCGTGGAACCAAACGAAGAGGGCGAAGAGGAACAGGAACCCGGCTTCGACAATCAACAGGTGCCTGATCGCCGTCCGATCCACCAATTCACTTCGCAAGGCCAGTACCCAACCGATAATAGCGATCAGAATAAGGGACACCCAAAGCGACACCCGGCTGAACGGGACGATGCCTGACCCGATGCTCGCGAGGAACCAGACCGGCCACACCATTGCCAGAACCGCGATCGGGCGGGCAACGCTTGCTCCGCGATCGGTCAATCCCCGACAGAGCCAGAGCGCGAGGGGAGCAATCGCCACCGTCACGAGCAGAGTCATCAGGTACCAGGTCAGAGTGAGGGTGAACCAATCCACGAATAGCTTCCTGGCACGAAATCAACTTCAGCGTCGAACCGGGTTCAACACCTTTCCCCGACCGGTGAAGTGTACCGTCAGACAGGATCTTTGCTGACGCTTCCCGCCTTTCCGCCACATCGAGCGACGTCGGAAAACCCCGCTCGTGCCGGCAGTGGGGTATGGGGGCGTTCACTTATTGCCACCCAATCTGTGGCGGGGCTTCAGATCAGTCCGCGCCGGATCGCTTCCGCCACGGCGTGCGCGCGATCGACGGCGCCGAGTTTCGCGAAGATGACCTGCAGGCGCTTCTTGATCGCAACTTCGCTGCGACTCATCGTAATCCCGATCTCGCGGTTGGTCGCGCCTTCGCTCGCCCGGCGGAGGATCTTGCGGTCGTCTTCCGAGAGGTCAGCGTCGCGTGTCGTCTTTTCGCGAGCGAGATCTCCGAACTCTTCGAGCACGCCACTGAGTAGCTCGGGGCTGAGCGGTCGTCGACCGCGCGTGGCCGATCTGATCGATGAGATGAGCTCATCGGCGGGGGTGCTTTTCAGCAGGTAGCCGTCCGCACCCGCTTCGAGCGCCTGGCGAACATAGGCCTGATCGCCATACGAGGTGAGGACGATGATCGCCCCCTCGAACTCCTGCTCGCGCAATCGACGCGCGGCCTGAATTCCGGTCGCACCCGGCATTCGGAGATCGAGCAGGATCACGTTGGGCTTGTACGTTTTCGCCGCCGCGAGAGCCGCAGCCGCATCGCGCGCGGTGCTGGTAACCTCGATGTCGCCGGCGGCTTCCAAGAGTTTGCGCAATCCTTCGATCACTACGGGATGGTCATCTACCAGGAGAACCGAAATCATGCCTGAATGCTTTCCTGACGCGAACGACTCAATGCTCGTTCGTGATTGTTGTCGATGTCGAGACCGTCGATGGCTCCGTCTCTGCGTCCGGACGTCCGGATTGAACTTCGCTCTCTGGCCCGCCGTCTTCCGGCAGATCGCCGATCGATTCACCCATCAGGTCAGCCAGCACATCGTCGGACATGACACTGCCGGTGTCGGCCCGTTCGATCACGATCGCGGTGCCGCCTCCCGGTTTGCTGACGATGGTGAACGATGCTCCGATTGCCGCTGCCCGCTCTCGCATCGAGAGCAGACCCAGCGACGTCGGCCGGACCGATGTCTGCGGATCGAAACCTGCACCGTTGTCCTTGATGGTAACCCGCAGCAGAGCACCAGTCGACTCCATACGGACGACCGCCTCGTCGGCACTGGCGTGGCGCACCACATTGTGAAGCGCCTCCTGTACGATCCGATAGATGCCAAGCCGCACCTCCGGCGTCAGCACGCCAGGTTCGTTGACGACCTCAAGCCGGCAAATCAGGCCCGTGCGTTCAATCGTCTGGACGTAGACTTCGATCGCTGCAACGACGCCGATATCATCCAGATCGGGTGGGCGGAGATCGAAGATCACGCCATGAAGTTCGACTGAGGCCTGCTCGAGCAGTTTGTTGACGCTGTCGAGGGTTTCCTCACGCGCTTCGGGGAGGGTCGAACCGTTAGTCATCTGCAAGGCGCGCGCCTGATAGAGCGCGCCGGTGATAAGTGGGGAGACCGCATCATGGATATCTCCGGCAATTCGCCGCCGCTCGTCCTCCTGGAGACGGAGTGTGCGGCGAAGCAGGTCTCGCATCTGTGTTGCCTGTCGAGCGCGATTCTGCTCGCTGTTCTCGAGTCCATGCATCTGGTTGGAGAGCTGATCTCCCATGTCGGCGAGTGCGGTGCTCAGCGTTCGTACCTCGCCACCGCCGACCGGTTCGATGTTGACGCTGAAGTTGCCCTCCTGCATCGACGCAGCACGAGCGGCCAGCGTACGCAGTGGGCGGGCAGTGAACTCGCCGAACGTGACGGCCAGTGCGAGGATGACTCCGCTTGCCAGTAACAGGACGATGATACCCTGCGTCAACAACGTCTGGGCGTAGGCTCGCGGCGTCGGATTCGTGACGATTACCGCCCAATGCGCAACGTCTGACTGGATCGGTGAGAACACGCCCAGACGTTCGCCGCCACCCGCGTCGCGACCGGTGAAGTTGCCCGTATCACCCTCGAGCGCCTGTCCAATCTGGTCGGCCTGATCTGTCCGGAACTGGAGGATGTTTTTCTGGATTCCGGCGGTTGAAACGATCACGTCGTCCTTGCTCACGATTGCGATTTCTGTTTTGCCGCGCGCATAGGGAACCACGATCGTTTCCAGGTAGGAGACGTTCACGACCGCGACCAGCGCACCGATATTCTGCCCCTTGACGGGGGGCTGGCTTGACGCAGACCCCGTCGCCGAAGCGGGCACCGCTGGCGTTGCAATCGGCGTGGTTGCCGCTGCCAATTTTCCTTCGGTAGCGGTCGTGACCGGCACCGTGATCAGGAGGATCGTGCGTTCCTCGGTATCCCGGATCGGCTGCGAGACCCCAGGCTGATTTGTCTCGATCGTCTGCTTGAGTTGGGAGGGGATCGATTGCAATAGCATCGCCGATGGTCCGCTAGTGCTGATGAGGTCGCCGCTGGCGTTCACCAGGAGCAAGCCGCCGACATCGGTTCGGATGTCACGTGTGAGTGCGAGTGTTCCGGCCGAGTCTTCGGGGTTGAGGCTGACGATCTCCGGCCGCACGGCAAGCTTGTCGAGCGTATCGACGACACCGTTGAGATAGCCGCCCATCACCTGGCTCGAGAGGTTGGCGATTGTGTTTTCGTTGCTGATGATCTGGTCGGTGTTGCGCTGAATGCCGCGGTCGAGAAAGAAGATCACGACGGCTACCAGTGGAATCAGGCAGGCCGTGGCAAACAGAACGAATCGCGTACGGAGAGACCAACGCCTGGTCATGTTTGAGAAACCTTGGAGCGCATACGTTTGGCCTCACGGTCGATCCGGTTCGAATAGCCAGTGATATGCCTTACGCGTGCATCAGCCGGATACGCGTAAGGCGCGAAAAAAACGACGCGTATCATTCCAAGTCTGCCAAGGTGCCACGGTGGGTTGCCAGCTACATGAGGGCCCATGTGCCTATCCAAAAGAGTCAGAATGCAAGACCGTCAGGTTGTAAAATCCTGCGGAATGATTGAGGCCCTGTGTCCCTATGTCACGATTTTAGAGAGCTTATCAGCAGGATGCGGTCCCACGCCATGATTCGGTCATGTGTATAGGGAACGACATCGATCGCCGGACTATGGGAGGTGAGATATCCCCGGCGCAGATCCGGGTTGCGCATCTGCGGTGAACGACGGGTTGCATACTCCACCGGTCCCAAAAAAACCTGGAATCGCTTGCATGCAGCACAGAATGATAGCCATGGAGATTCGTCGCTAGCCCTTTAGGGGAAAGCTCTCTCGCCCCACCATGGGCCACAAGGACCTTGGCCGGAACGATCCCGAAGCAAGCTCCGTGTCGCGCAGCGACCGAGCGGACCATGTAACAGGCATGCTGGGGCAGAACCTGTGGCTATCGATCCACCGATGGGATCGCGTCCGGATTGCGGTCAGACGCAGACCATGGCCAATGCATTAAATCTCCCGGTTCTCCCGGTCACCCGCCAGCGAAGGGTGAGCGTGTGAGCGTGTGAGCAGATGGGCCGAACGCGCGTCAATTCGAGGCGTTCGCCCGAATCAGTTTGCCGATCAACTCATCCGCAGCCTGATACACTGCTGCCGACCCAGCTCTCCCCGAAAGCAAATCTCCTCGCGACACCTTGCCTTGGGAAGCGGGAACAACGGACGCGGGAGCAACCGGCATCGCCCCGGATTTCTTCCAGTACCGGGTACCCGCAACAACCGGCGAAGCCAGGAACCCAACGAAACCCACCAGGAAAACTGCCGTACGCCATCCGGATATGGTATCCGTCCCGATGTTCAGAATCGCGGCGAGAATGATCCACGCGACGAACCCACCCACGAGGCCGCCGATGCCCGCGAGCACCGTCCGGCCGATTCGTCCAGCGCCGGAATCTCCGGAATGTGATGAAACGGACCGGACCGCCTCGCCAAGCCTGATCGACCTGGGAAGTTGGGAGCTGTTCTGATTCAGAAACCGCACGGCAAGGTCCTTCGCAGTCCTATTGTCGAGCGGATCGAGATTGATCCAGCATCGTTGAGCGCCCTTCCAGTTGTTCCGGGCCAGTTGCTGCGTGCCGAGGCTCTCGAGCACAGTGGCCATTTTGGGTCTGGTTCTCTCTGGATCGACGAGCATCATCGGTTGCAATGTGTTGCGCGCTTCCGCATAGTCGCCCTGGGAGATCTGACCTTCTGCCTTGAGCATATTGGCCTCGACATGATCGGGCTTGAGCAACAGCGCCTTCTTCAGGCGCGCGTTCATCTGCGATTCGGCCGCGGCGTTGCCTGACGAGAAGGAACTGCGAAGCACGACAGCAAGTTGCACCTGTATGTCCGGATTCTCTGGCATCAATCTGGCGGCCTGAGTCAGTTCATCGACCGCCTCGTCCACCAATCCCAAGTTGAAATACGCCACGCCGAGTCCATAATGTGCTTCCTGATCGTACTGGTCAGAGCGCACTCGCTTTCGGAACGCGGTGATACTTTCCTCGATGACCGATTGGTTGAGCTCTTTGAGGTTTAGGCGAGGCACATCTGTCTTGATATAGATCAGCGATCCGCAGTAGCTGCATCGGTCGGAGTTCGGTTGCAGCGGCGCGGCGCACACTGGGCAGGTCAGGGCCATGAGCTCAGGCATTCAAAAGGCTTTCTTGGTTGGCAACGTCCAGATCTCGTCGTTCCAGAATAGCTGTCGCAGAGCCTTAGCGTCTATTCACAAAGCATTTCGAAGGACAAGACTCATGCGCCAGGCCGACAACGGCCGAAAGGAGATACGAAGTCGTCCCTGTCAGTGAAGACATGATCGACGAGGTCTTCGACCGCCAGAACCTCGCAGGAACGGCCGGAATCGCAGATGAACCTCACCTGAGTGACAATGTTGGATGTGTCACGGTCGTGGAGTCCGGCACTCCTCAAGCGACAATCAGGAAAAATAGCTCGATCGATACGTGCGGCGTCATGTTGAATCGCCGGGATGGTGCCGAACCAATTCCAGCAGCTAACTCGCAGGAGGAGTATTGGGATGAGTCGCTATATCGTGGTAGGAGGCGGAATAGTTGGGGCCAGCACAGCCTTCCATCTTGCCCAGGCAGGTACCGAGACCGTTCTCGTCGATCGGGCGGATCGCGGCCAGGCAACAGCGGCGGGTGCCGGCATCATATCGCCCGGTCCAAGCCGCCACGACGCAGACGCGTTCTTTACGGTGGCGAAACCGGCCGTCACGTACTATCCGGATCTGGTGATGGCGCTGAGCGAGCTTGGCCAGCCGAATACCGGCTACGAGGTTGTTGGTGAGATGTTCCTTGCCGAGAACGAGGAGCAGGATACAGATCTCGATGACGTATATTCGCGCATCCTGAATCGTCGCGCAGACGGCATGCCGAACATTGGCGCTCTCTCGTGGGTCGATCAGCAACAGGCCCAAGACTATTTTCCCGCGATCGGCAGAATCGAGCGGGCAATCCACATTGCCGATGCCGCGCGCGTGGATGGGGCGCAGATGCGAGATGCCCTGGTCGCTGGTGCGCACCACCATGGCACCATAGCACGCCACGGCGCGGCAACATTGCTTGTCGATGGAGACCGCGTCCTTGGGGTGGACCTCGACGGCGAACGGATCGAGGCCGATGGGGTGGTGCTCGCGGGCGGTGCATGGACGAACGGGCTGCTCGCCCAATTCGGTTCCAAATTGCCTGTGGCGCCTCAGCGCGGACAGATCCTGCATATCACGATGGGCGCGACGAACACGAGCCGATGGCCGATTCTGGCATGGTTCGGTGACCAGTACATCCTGACATTCGGTCCAAATCGGGTGGTCGCCGGAGCTACCAGGGAGACCGGTTCCGGCTTCGATGTGCGCCAGACTCCCGGCGGGGTCAAGCATGTCCTCGATACGGCCCTCCGCATCGCTCCCGGGCTGGCCGATGGAACATTGCACGAAGTCCGCATTGGTCTGCGACCTTTTTCCGAGGACGGCTTGCCATTCCTGGGCGCCATGCCGGGTCACGAGAACGTGATTATCGCGACGGGCCACGGTCCCTCCGGATTGATGCTTGGACCATATTCGGGATTGGTGGCGGCCAATCTCCTGCTCGGCAAGCATGTCGATCTCGACCTTGCGCCGTTCCGGGTCGAACGCGGGTTGACGAGCGTCTAATACACACCATCGGTTCGCGTCCTACTGGGTCGGACATGCCGGCAATGTCGTCCGGGTCGATAGGCGTTGTGAAAGCGATCACTGTTGGCGTGGCTTTACGCCAATCTGACCGCTTCCGGATTCATGGTGCCTGGTGCTGTGGAGCGGGCTGTCTGGGTGGTTGCGACCAGCGGCGGAGCGCACTGCATCGTGCGTACACTCAGGCCCTATCGAGCATGGGGCCGGTTTGCACGACGGATGACTGAACTCGATGACGGTCTTGATCTCGTTCGCGGATTTTTCCGCGATCAGACGCAGGTCGAGGTCCTCTCCGAAGACAAGCCGGTTGGTGATGAACCGTTCGGTCAGACCTGGCCATAGCTCCTCGAAGCGGTCGAGACTGCGTACCGCGTTTTCGAAATCGATCGATCCAGCATTAACGCTCCCCACCAGCGTCTTGTTTCCAAGCACCATCGAAGCATTCATCTGATTTGCCCGCAGATCGGCGGTCTCGTCACCCCCGGTGATGCTGAGCAGAACTTCAACACCGTTGTTGCCCAGCACCCGCATCGCATCGAGTGCGACCTCCGCGTTGCCGGAACTTTCGATGATGACATCGATATTTCCCATCCGGGAGGCTATCTCGTCAAGCGATTGCTCGCGAGTCGAAATGTATGTCGCGCCGCAGGCCGCGACGAGATCGGTAGCCGGATTGGGAGCGGCGGATCGTGCCAGGGTGTAGACCTCGGCACCTCGAGCGCGTAGCAGAAGCGTGCCGAGCAGCCCGATCGGACCAGCGCCGATGACGACCGCAGTCTGCATGTTCCAGTACTTGAGGCGTTGCTGTATCAGCTCGGCCTGGCGAACAGCCTTCTCGACCACCGTCAGTGGCTCGATCAGGACCGCCGTGGATTCCAGTCGATCGGGGACTGGGATCAGCCATTGGCGGTCCTCGACGAAGTGATCGGCCAGAAATCCGGTCTCCCTGAAAATGCCGCGCTCCGTGTATTTCAGCCAAAGACACATGTCCGGTTCACCGGCGGCGCAGGCGGGACAATCGTCCGGTCTGCGCACCGTCGCGGTTACCAGTTGCCCTACGCGCAGGTCGGCCACAGCGGACCCCACGTCTGCCACTCTTCCCACCACCTCATGACCGATCACGAGATCTTCCTGACCCTGGGGAGCTTCTCCGAGATCTCCCCTGATGATCTCGCGATCCGTACCGCAGATGCCTACCCTGATGACCGCGACCGTGACATCGTTGGGACCGGGCTCGGGAAGCTCGACCGTCGTAAAGTGAAGCGTGCCGGCACGCCCCGGATGGACCGCGATAGCCGCAGCACGACGTGGAAAGGAATCAGGATTCATGGTTGACCTCTCGTCCTCATTTGGATTCTCGATGGAGGTACAGGGTGTAAGGTGTCACATCGTATCTCGCAATTGATGCGCGCCGGTGCCCGCACGTCAAGATTTCTGAAGATACCATCGTTGCTTGCCGATCATATGCGCTATAATTCGCCGAGCGGATGTATGTCCGTGATCTTTCCATGTTCTAAAGGACACGGGAGGTTCGACATATTGCACGTAATTACGCGCTTGAAGGTGGTGATGAGCATTTATGCGTGTTGAGATTCGAGACAGCGAGGGCTTCGAGCAGCTTTTGCGTCGGTTCAATAAGGGGATCGAGCGGTCCGGGATTATCCGCGAGCATCGCCGAGGCCTGCGCTTTATCAGCGTGCAGGAAGAGAACCGCGCGAAGCGTCGCAAGGCCGAGCGCCGACGTCGCCGCAACCAGACCAAGTAGTAGCTGGCGACGCGATCGATCGCATAGTCACCTGAAACGTCTCTGACCGACATACGGTCAGAGACTTTTTTTGTGCCCTCTGGCTATCGCCAATGCGTCGATTCTCGGATAACGTGTCCTCCCGATGCAGTGGGGCATTTCGAACGCGCAGGTGAACAAGGAGTCCGGTTAGCATGAAGGTTCTTATCTCGGCCGATATGGAAGGAACCTGTGGAGTCGTTTCCTGGGTTCACTGTGAGGCGCCCGAGTTGGGTGCAGTCGTATCGAATCAGTCCGAATACGATCGCGCCCGGCTTCGCATGACGCTCGAGGTCAACGCCGCGATCGAGGGCGCGCTGGCCGGTGGCGCCGACGAAGTAATCGTCAACGACAGCCATGATGGGCAGCGCAACCTGATCCCGGAAGCGCTCCATATCGAAGCCCGCTACATCAACGGCAACGACAAGTTCTTCGGCATGATGCAGGGCATCGACCAGGACATCGATGCTGTGTTCTATACCGGCTACCATGCCAAAGCCGGGACCCCTGCCGCACCGCTGGCCCATACCTGGACGACCTATCTGCAGGACGTCCGCTTCGACGGCGTGTCGACCGGGGAATTCGGTCTTAACGCGGTGATTGCGGGCCACTTCGGAGTTCCTGTCGTGTTCATCAGCGGAGATGACAAGGCGGTTGCCCAGACTCAGGCGATCCTTGGCGATCAGGTCGTGGGAGCAGTCGTCAAGGAGGGGCTCTCGACCTTCTCCGCGATGAACCTGCACCCCGAGAAGGCACGGCAACTCATTCGGGCCGGAGCCGAACGGGCGATGAGCGAGGTTGACGTGGCAACTCCATTTCGGCTGCCAGAGGACGTCACCGTCGAACTCGACTACGACCACCAGGCGCGAGCAGACCAAACCCTGCTCATTCCAGGCATCACGCGGGTGAGCGAGCGCACGATCGCGTTCCAACCCAAGGACGGGATCGAATTCACGCGATTCTTTCGTGGGGCCATGAAGCTCTCCGGAATCAGAATGACACCGTAGAGCCGGCTTCCTTCACTGGATCACAATGCGCGATCGGTTTGGTTGCCTATTGAATTCACAATGGGCGCTGAATCGGCCGCCATCGTGCCTTGAGTGGCACCTCATCGTACTCTCCTGCTTGCTGATGCAGCGCTCCGAAAAAATCGTCGGCCTCCCTGGTCATCCGTGGGGACCGAACGTGCAACAGGTCCAGAACGAGACTCACGACCGGCGCGACAAGGGTCACCATCGTGGCGAAACTGAGCATCACCACGCCGACCGTCAGCAGGGAGCGCAACCCCCAGAAAAGCACGAGTCCTGCAAAATCGCCACCGTTCGAGATACGATCGGCAACTCCGTCGTGGACGAGGATATCGAGCCGTTGGCGAAGAACGAAAAGCGGCACCCACAGAATGGCGCAGATGATCAGGGTGGCCACTTGCAAGCCGTAGCCACCGACATGGCGGGCGAACATGGCGGCCGTCAAAAGGACAGCGATCGCCAGCAGCACAACGGTGACCGTTCGGATCTCGATGGCGATCGGGTCGGTCACAATCCTCTCCGAGGCCCATTGACGGGAAAGCCGGAATGGTTCACCGATGAGCTGGATCCAATCATCGAATGCCGATACCCACACCGTCAGGCCGATTCCCGCGACCGCCCAGATGCGCGCGCACCGTCGCCATCCCGCCGCCGAATCCTGGAATGCATCCCGGAGGAAAAGACGTGCCGTGAGGGCCGTAACCGCAATCGACAGGATCATCACGACGCCAAAGACCTGACGGTTGATCAGGAGGGCTTCGGCTCGCGGCAGGAAGTCATGCATTGATGAGGTCTCACTTTCGGATCACTGAGCCGTGTGCTGAAGCTCGCGTTCGAGACGTTCGATCTCGATATCGAGATCGGCGAGCCGCCGCCGGGTGATGGGCAGGCGTTCCGTAAGACGGTGACGCTCCTCGGCTTCGCGGGCGCGCTCGTCGAGCAGCCGTTGCTCTTCCCGCCGCAGGCGTAGCTCTTCGCCGGCGCGCATCGCGCACGTCGCACAGCGACCTTTCCAATCGGCCCATCCACCGCATTCGGCACATGGGGGAGCGAGGTCCGCAAGGGTCGGCGCTACGGGGAGTGCTTCCTCGTCGAGGCGACGGTCTCGCATATCTGACGCGAAGACGTCCAGGCTGTGCGACAGATGCGAGTGCAGGGCATCCCGCAGCGCCATCGGCGTGTCGACGGGCACGAGCGGCAGGGCAGAACCGTCCCGCCGAATCAGTTCCGGCAGCGCCATCTGGTGTCCACGCTCGGCCCAGTCGAGTTCCTCCTGGTAATCGAACATCTCCGGCGCGATTTTGAACGCGACCTCAATGGGCTGGGTGTCGCTCACGTTCAGGCCACTTATTGGAACTGGAGGAACAGGAAAATACGGAGACTTTGGCGCCGATCGCAATGTCAATTGATCGTCGTGGACCGTTCCCATCGCATCCGTCAGCAGGGAAATCCGGTTCGTCCACGGATTGTCGTCGGCCTCGGCAAGCTCACCCTGGTCGAGATCGAAGGTCATCGCCAATCGCTGCTGCCGCATGCGGGCGAGACGTTGCTTCGGGTCAGTGACGCGCATCTCGACCGGACGCCGGCGTTCGCCAACGATCTTCTGCATATGAGGCGGAAGCCGCCGCGTTGGGGGGACGAGAGTCGAATTATCGACGGGAGTAGCGGGCGCAATCGGAGCCGCCTCGTCGTCGGGCGTGGTGGCTTCTTCGGCCCCTGCCTGCAGCGCGCGTTCCGTGTCTCGTTTCCAGAACTGAAGCCAGGACATCGAGGGTTTCCTCCAGGTACGACCGTTCCTTGTATTGTCCCACAGGCCGCAAGTCGATCTTGAGCCGCGAAACCCCTTGACCTCCGGCGACGAGGTCTGAACAATGACGCCATATTGAAACGTTCGCCCATGCTCGAATTGGAGTCGCCGAATGACCATCCCTGAAAATGCCTGGTATCCCTCGGATGCCTATCTGGCTGACAACCGATTGCTGAATCTGATCTCGCGCACTGGCAGCGAAGACTACCGTGACCTGCTCGCCAGAGCCGCGCAGGATCCAACCTGGTACTGGGAACAGGCGCTTGCCGATCTGGACCTGGACTGGCAGAAGCCGTGGTCGTCGGTGATGGATCTCTCCAGGGGCAAGGCGTGGCCGACGTGGTTCCCCGATGCCGAATTCAACTACGTCGCAAGCGCACTGGACAGGCATGCGGATGGCCCGCTCGCAGACCAGCCAGCCTTGATTTGGGAGGGTGACGACGAATCCACGCGGACGCTCACGTTCCGGGAACTCGGCGTCATGACCGATCGGATCGCACACGTTCTGCTCGATCTCGGCGTGGGTCATGGCGATACCGTCGGGATCTTCATGCCCATGATCCCCGAGGTCGCGGCGGCGACCCTCGCGTGCGGCAAGCTCGGCGCGATCTACGTGCCACTGTTTTCCGGGTTCGGTGAGGAATCGATCGTGTCCCGTCTGGGAGATTGCAACACCAAGGTTCTCATCACGGCGGACGGCTTCTTTCGTCGTGGCAAGCTCGTACCGATGAAGGCGGTTGCCGATCGGGCCCTGGAGCGCCTGCCATCGATCGAGCACTGCGTGGTCGTGGAGCGGACCGGGGAAGCCGTGCACATGACCGGAGGCCGCGACATCTGGTGGCATGAGGCGATGGCGAATGCTTCCTCCGAGCGACTGACCGAATCGACCGCGGCCGACGATCCCTACATGATTCTCTACACCTCGGGGACGACGGGACGACCGAAGGGTGCAGTCCACATCCATGCCGGGTTCCCGATCAAGGCGACGCACGATCTGGCTTATTGCTTCGACCTTCATCAGGGCGACGTACTGTTCTGGATGACCGACATGGGCTGGATGATGGGTCCGTGGCTGATAGCAGGCGGTCTGACTCTGGGTGCCACAATCCTGCTATTCGAGGGGACGCCTGATTATCCGAAGGCGGATCGGATCTGGAAGATTGTCGAGCGGCACAAGGTGACGACGCTCGGAATTGCACCGACCGCGATTCGTGCCCTCATCCCCCATGGCGAGGAGATCGTCAGGGCGACCGACCGGTCATCGTTGCGCATTTTCGGATCGACCGGGGAGACGTGGAACCCGGATCCCTGGCAATGGTTTCTCGACGTCGTGGGCGATGGACGTTGCCCGATCATCAATTACTCGGGCGGCACCGAGACGTCCGGCGGCATCATTTCCAGCCTGCCCATCTTTCCGATCAAATCCTGCTCGTTCACCGGCCCGATTCCCGGGATGGTCGCAGATGTTGTGGATATCGAACGTGGGGGTACGCCCGTTCGTGATGGAGTTGGAGAACTGGTTCTTCGTGAGCCGTGGGTTGGCATGACGAATGGTTTCTGGCGCGATCCTGTTCGCTATGAGGAAACGTATTGGTCACGGTTGCCCGATAGCTGGGTGCATGGCGACTTCGCCGAGATCGACGCCGACGGGTTCTGGTATATCCGGGGGCGCTCGGACGACACGTTGAAGGTTTCCGGCAAGCGAATCGGTCCGGCTGAACTGGAGAGTGCCGCGGTTGCCCATGGCTCCGTCCGGGAGGCTGCGGCGATAGGCGTTCCCCATCCAATCAAGGGCGACGTGGCGATCGTCTTCGCCGTATTGAAACCGAATCAGGATGCGAGCGACGCGGCGGCAGAGACGCTCCGTCGATTCATCGGTGACCAGCTCGGCGCGGCGTTGCGGCCAGACCGGGTTGTATTTGTCAGCGACCTGCCGAAGACCCGCAACGCCAAGATCATGCGGCGCGTCATCCGTGCGGCGTGGCTTGGCCTGGATGCGGGCGACATCTCGGCGCTGGAAAACCCGGCGGCGGTCGAAGTGATCCGAGAGGCAGCCGGCAGCGCGATCGCGAATTCCTGACCCGGCGTGGGGAGAAGTTGCAAGGACAGTATGATGGCTGTCATGCTTCGACCATGCGTGATGCAGGCGACAAAGGTCGCATTCCTTCCACCACTCAACCTGCGCGCCCGGCCATTCCGTCTGAGGGATCTGCCGCTTCGCCGGCAAGGCCGCAACAGCGGCCTCCGGTGGCAGGACCCCTGCGCACCATCTCGCCCTCGATCGAGGAGCAGCGACGTATCGGGTCAACCGGTGTTGCACGTTGGATCTATCGCCTGGTCATGGTGTTCGTCGTCGTGGTTCCCCTGGGGATTCTGCTTATTATGGGAGGCGTCTATTGGCAGGCGCGAACCGATCAGGCCCGACCCGTGGATGCGATCGTGATCCTGGGAGCAGCCCAGTACAACGGCCGACCCAGCGAAGTGTTGCAGGCTCGACTGGAGCAGGCGCTGACCCTCTGGAACGCGGGGCTTGCGCCGCGGATCGTCGTCACCGGAGGCAAGCAGCCGGGCGATGCCTTCACCGAGGCAGAAACGGAAGCCAATTACCTGACAGAGCACGGTGTTCCATCCAGCGTTATCCTGTATGAAAACTCCGGCCGCGATACTTGGCAGAGCATGCAGGGTGTAGCCGCTGTGCTGAAGGGCACGGACACCAAACGATTGCTGATAGTGAGCGACGGATTCCATCTGTTGCGGGCGAGGCTGATGGCACGCGAACTTGGATTTACTGCGTTTGGGTCCCCGGCAAAAGATAGTCCGATCACCCCCTGGTCTGGCAATGAATTCTCGTATGTCATCCGGGAGACCGGTGGCATCATCGTGATGTTGCCGAAGTTCATCTTTTAACCGCTTCGGATCGACCGGTGCGCATGCATCGCATCCAGTCAGACCAGACGAACGGAGAGGCGCCCTGAATGTTCAGGGCGCCTCTCCGTTCGTCTGCCAGGCCGAGCGCGAGTATGCACGACTTATCCGATGTGGCGAAGACGAGCTGGAATGATCTGAAGCAATCAGTCGGGCTGGGTGTGCAGATAGATCGGTATCCGCTGGTCCTGAAACGAACCTCGTGAACGTCATCTTCAAGCCTCCGCGCTCGGGGGAGCAGCACATCGGACCCGCTTTCACAATGGCATCGACGGCAAGGGGAGCCAGGCGAATGGTGCGCCATGGAGGTTCCGCTGTTCGCGCGCGTAGCGTCACGGCATCTCCTGACCGGTTGGCGTGGATTATCACGGTTTGTCCTTGCCATGCGGGAACAGGCGAAGCGACCAGTCCGAAAGTCCATTCGTCGCGACCACCGCGACACGCGGCTCGCCATCCGTGATCTCGATCCCCGCCTTGATCCACGGGGCTTCGTCTACCCGGATCAGCATCCCTGCCTGATCGGAGGCGTTCGAAATCAGCGAGGAACGTCACCTCCAGGACAGTGTCCGGTAGGAACGGAACGAGAAGTGCATGTCCAGTGTCGCGGACAGAACCGTACGCCGTTGTTCGCCAGAAATCGCTCCTTGCAACCAGTTCGACGATCATCGCATCGCCACCGAATGCGACAGCTAGCGGGGATTCAACCAGCGACCATCGTTCCAGGCGATCGACGTTTTCGTGCTCATGCGGTCCTCCGACACAGAATGGAAAACGAAACCCCCGGTCAGCGCCTTCCGGTCAAGGAATGCAGTCTGCCCGAGGGAATTCATACGGATGGTATTTGTGCCGAAGGGGAGATTCGAACTCCCACGGGTTGCCCCGGCGGATTTTGAGTCCGCTGCGTCTGCCGTTCCGCCACTCCGGCTCGTCGACGGACCATTGTACTGCATTTGGAGGGGGATTTGCCCGTTATCGAACGTCCAAATAAGGCACAATGTCGCAAGCATTGCGCGTGGGGTCGAGAGCGAGCAGAGGCAAGACTCCTGCGACAGGAAAGAGCGCAGTGGGAATACGATGTCGAAATATCGCGCCCGAAAGATCACTGAACAGGGGTGGCAGTACGCGTGTACGTGATAGAACCAATGACACTTGAAGATGTCGAAGAGGTCGGAGAGGTCGAACGCCTCTGTTTTACCAATCCCTGGCCACTTTCTGCATACCGCCGTGAACTGAAGAACACCGACCAAAATTATTACATGGTGCTGAGGGACGATCCCGATGCCGAGCCGCGCGATGGGGACGACTCGCAGGAACCTGATGCGGGCGCGCCGTTCCTGCAGATGCGACAGAGTCGACGGCACCGAAAGTTCGCCTTCTGGAATCTTGCTCGACTGCGTGGTCCGGAGAACCCGCCTCCGATCATCGGGTTTGCCGGGATGTGGACACTTCTCGACGAAGCCCACGTGACGACCATCGGCGTCCGGCCAGAGTGCCGGGGACGCGGTTTTGGCGAGTTGATCTTCGTCGCGCTGATTGGGGAAGCGATGCGCCGCAATATCTCCTGGTTGACGCTCGAAGTTCGCGTCACGAACGAGACCGCTCAGAATCTGTATCGCAAATATGGCTTTTCGGTCCAGGGGCGGCGACCGCGCTACTACAGTGACAATAATGAGGATGCGTTCATCATGTGGTCGGAATCGCTCAAGGACGAGGGCTATCGGTCACGGCTCGAGCAGCTGCAGCGCAAGCTGGTCCACAAGATGAGCTTCGATTCCGGCATAACCAAAAGTAAGGTGCTCTAGAACGCAGATCATTCGTCGAGTTGCAGACCCGCACGTTGCTTGTGTAACGGGGGGCCGACGATCATTGCGGTTGCAGCGGCGGCACGTCATCCCTGTGTCTTATGCTGGGTTGGACGTGGCAACTCGCGCATTCCCATAGAGATCGAATCGAACCAAGGACGTAATGGCAGTGCATATATTGGGTATTGAGACATCGTGCGACGAGACGGCCGCTAGCATCGTCGACGACGGGCGGCTGGTACGCTCCAATGTCATCTCATCGCAGATCGAATTGCATCGCGCCCACGGCGGTGTCGTGCCAGAACTCGCCGCACGCGGTCAGGTGCAGGCAATCATTCCAGTCGTCCAGGCGGCAATCGCCGAATCCGGTATAGCCCGCGCCGAGATCGACGCTGTCGCGTTCACCCATGGTCCCGGACTTGCTGGTTCGCTGCTGGTTGGCGTCAACACTGCCAAGGCATTCGGCTATGCACTCGGCATTCCACTCATCCCGATCAACCATCTCGAAGCGCATGTCTACGCCAACTGGCTCCAACCACCCGGTGGAGAATTCACGACTGAACCGGAGCTGCCGGCAATCTGCCTGCTCGTATCGGGAGGTCACACCGAGATCCGACTGATGACGGATGTGAGCTCCTGCGTAATCCTGGGGCGAACGCGAGACGATGCCGCTGGGGAAGCATTCGACAAGGGAGCGCGCCTGCTTGGACTTGGCTATCCCGGTGGACCAGCGATCCAGAAGGCCGCCGAACATGGTGATCCGGAAGCCATCCCGCTTCCCCGTGCGTGGCTGGACCATTCACTCGATTTCAGCTTTTCCGGTCTCAAGACCGCCCTGCTCCGGCTTGTGGAACCATATCGGTTGCCCGATGATGGTTTATCGCCGCCCGATCCCAACGCTCTTTTCCCGAAACACCGCCCACCTCGCTTTGGCAGCGATCTGCCGCTCGCCGATCTGGCGGCATCGTTCGAAATGGCCATCATCGACGTGCTCGTCGACAAGACAGCGCGAGCTGCCGTGGAGTACGGAGCGCGAACCGTCATGATCGCCGGGGGTGTCGCCGCCAACCGGCGTCTGCGCGATCATCTGCAGATGGCGGTTGCACGTTCCTGGCATGCGGCGGGCCAATCCGGGCCGACACCAGAAATCTGTTGGCCCGATCTCTCGTTTTGCACAGATAATGCAGCGATGATCGCTGGGCTCGGCTTTCGCAAATTGATCGACGGCGCAGTCGCCGGGTTGGATATCGACGCATATCCGCGCTTTCCCGCGGCGATTCCCTAGCATGAAAAGAGACGACGTGGAAACGACACCAACACCGGAACGAGACTTCGCGGCGGTGCTCGCGGCCGCTCGACCCTTCGCGGTCGAACTGGCGCTCGAGGCAGGAGCCCTTCTTCGTGACTATCAGGCGGGGGAGTTCACCATCGAGTACAAGGGTGCGGTCGATCTCGTCACTGATGCGGACAAGGCGTCCGAGAAGTTGATTGCAGACCGGATCCACGAGACGTTCCCCGGTCATCGCCTTACTGGCGAAGAAGGTGCCCGTGGGGTGGACGCCTCGAAAGAGGCCCCGTTTGGCTGGGTGATCGACCCGCTCGATGGAACGACCAATTTCGCGCATCACTACCCACATTTCGCGGTGTCGATTTGCCTCGAATATCTGGGCGAGCCGGTGCTCGGTGTTGTCTACGATCCCATGCGGGATGAGCTGTTCGTGGCGACCACCGGTGACGGAGCCACGCTGAACGGTGCACCGCTGAAGGTGAACGCGACGGGCAACCTGCAACAGGCACTGCTGGCAACCGGCTTCTCGTACACGGTATCGGAGCGAGAAGAGGGCACTGCGCTTTGGATTGCTTTCAACAACGGTGCACAAGGTCTTCGACGTGACGGTGCCGCCGCCTTGGACATGTGCTGGGTCGCAGCCGGCCGTCTCGATGGATACTTCGAACGCCCGGTGAATGCATGGGACATCGGAGCCGGTGTCGTTATCGTGCGGGAAGCGGGAGGCGAGGTCTCGAGTCTCGAACGCGATCATTATGACCTGTACGGTACAGAAGTGATCGCGACGAACGCAAATCTGATGACACCGATCCGTGAACTCGTTGCCAGCACGCTGGCAACTTCCCGTGCAGTCACGGCACCAAACACCTGAAGGCGCGATCTGCTAAACTCCGCAAAATGGTTTTGCTTCGATCGCTGCGCTGGTTCCCTGTGGGACTTCGGTAGATGGTGATCTCCGTGGCACCGCCGCAGATCGTTTTCGGGATCGTGATGGTCGCGAGGAAAGGGGAGCGCCGATGAAGCTCATTCTAGCCGTGGTTCAGGATGAGGACACTGATGCGCTGACGGAGTCGCTCGTCGAATCGGGGTATCGGTTCACGAAGATCAGCACGACCGGGTCATTCCTGCGAACTGGCAACACGAGCCTGATGATCGGTGTCGAGGATGCCGGGGTCGAGGGGGTGATGTCGATGTTGCAGCGAACGTGCCGGCGGCGGACACAGATCGCGGTTCCATATTCGCCAGCGCTGGAACCCGGGCTTCTCTATATGCCGGAGAATTTCGAGGTCGAAGTGGGCGGCGCGGTTGTCTTCGTGGCCAACGTGTCGCGGTTCGAGCGGATCTGAGCCTGACGTTCCTGGTGCGAAACACCGGCATGGCCGCTGCGGGTTCTCCGCGGCGGCCATGTTGCGTTGGGATGATACAAGGAGAACGTGCAAGAACCGGTGGCGCGGAGTCGCGCCCGTTCATGGCGGCAGAGAATCGAAGATCCTTGATGGAGGGTAATGCGTGGGTTCCGAGAACAATACAGCATCGGCATGGGTGGATCGCGTTTCGCGAGAGAAGATTCTCGATGTCTCTCAAAAACTGGTGTCCATCCCGAGCGTGAGCGGTGATGAAGCCGAGATCATGAAGTTCGTGCAATCCTGGTTTGACGAGCGTGGCATCGCCTACATCGTCACCGCGAACGATCGAGCCCGCCCGAATGTGATCGCAACCGTCGGCAACCCCGCGAGCGGTCCTGTCATCGCCATGAACGGGCATCTCGATACCGTGCCAGTGTCCGATGCGTCGAGCTGGAAGACCGACCCCTTTGAAGGCGTGGTAGGTGCGGACGGCCGCCGGCTGTACGGCCGTGGCGCGTCGGATATGAAGAGTTCGGTTGGCGTCATGATGTCGTTGCTGGAGCTTTTCAAGGATGCTCCGCTGACCGGCGCGTTGCAGGCGCACATCGTCTCCGACGAAGAGACCAGCGCCAGGTTCGGCACGCTGCACGTGCTCGACGAGATCGAGGCAGGACGATTGCCGCGCCCCGATTACGTCTTCATCGGTGAGGGCAGCGAGTTCAAGGTTCGCAACGCCGAGCGCGGTGGGCTCGCGCTGGAAGTCCGCTTCATCGGGAGGGCCTCCCACACCGCCGCCGCCCGAGTCACCGGCGTCAACGCGATCGCCAAGGCGGCCAAAGGAATTCTCGCGCTCGAGCATCACCTGGAGCAGTTCCATCCCGCTGTCGGTCATCCCGTGATCAGCATCAATACGATCAGTGGTGGTGTCGCCCACAATGTCGTGCCCGGTGAGTGCACCTTCTCGATCGATCGTCGTCTGATCCCCGGTGAAACGAAGGAGAGCGTGGTCGCGGACATCCGCGCCAAACTCGACGCCGCCGGAGAGGGTGATCCGGATTACCGCTACGAGCTGATCGTCGATCCCGATGGCGGGTTCATCGACGCCAACATCACTCCCGAGGACTCTCCGCTCGTGCAGGCGTTCCAGGAGAGTGTGCGGGTGGTGACCGGCAAGGAACCGGAGTACTTCGTGCAGTGGGCGGGGATGACAGATGGCCGCTTCTACCGCAAGCACGACATCGACACCGTTGGCATGGGACCGCGTGGCGAGGGTGCGCATGGCGCCAACGAATCGATCCTGATCGACGATCTGGTGCTCGAAGGTCGCATCTACGCGCAGACAATCTCGACCCTCCTCAAGGCGGATTGATATTCTGCTGCCTTGAGATGTTGACGTAAGCGAGACGACATCCTGATGAACGAGAGGGATTCGGCGCAATGCCGAATCCCTCTCGTGATGGTGCTATCGAGTCGTTGCGCACTCGACCTATGCCGGATCCGCGTCGTCCGCGAGGATCGCCGACAGTTCCTCAAGTTCCGAGTCTGCGTCCTCGACGATGACGTGCGAGATGAGCAGTTCGTCGATGCCCTGAGCGCGAATATCGTCCAGGCGCGCCCTGATCGTCGCGGCATCACCCGAAACCGCGAGGTTGTCGACAAGTTCATCGGTCATCGTTTGCTCGGCGGTTACCGGGAAACCAGCGGCAGCGAACATCGCGGCATAGAATGGCAGCTTGCTGTAGACCGGGAATTGATTTCGGAATGCGGTGCGAGAGGCTTCACGGTCAGTCGAAACTGCAACCGGAACATGCGCAATCAGCGGTGGACGATCGCGTCCGGCCCGCTCCGCACCTTCCCGCATGGCAGGGAGTGCGGTGTTCACAAGATAGTGGATCGGCGTCACCCACGAGATCGCGCCATCCGCGAGTTCACCGGCCAAACGGAAGGCGTTCGGGCGCAGCGCAGAGATCGGGACAGGTATCCTGGGTGGGACGGTACCGGCCGGAAGCGATGTCTTCACCTCGAAGTACTCACCCTTGAAATCGACCTCGCCGTCCCACAGGAGTGCATGCAGGATAGCGAGGTATTCCCGCAGATGTGCGAGCGGCTTGCCCATCGGAATGCCATACATCCCTTCGATGATCGGTCTGTGACTTGTGCCGATGCCAAGCCGAATCCGTCCCGGTGCGAGCTCGTCGAGTGTGATCGCCTGCGCGGCAAGGGTGATCGGATGTCGTGGATAGGTTGGAGTGACCGACGTTCCCAAGCCGATCGATCGCGTCTGCGAGGCGACGGCAGCAAAGCCTGTGACCGGATCCGAACTCGCGCCGCCAACCGTTGTCCAGACGCCCTCGACGCCGCGTTTCTCTGCGAGTTGTACAGCGGCAATCAGGTCGGGTGCGGTTCCGCGCGGAACCACCAGGCCTCCGTTGAGTGGTCGGGGTCGTGATTGTGAGTGGAATGTCATTGTTGCCGCTTCTCCATCCATGCTTGTGACTCGGACGTAAACACTTGGCCGAATAGTGCTCGTACCTGGTCTCCGAAAGCTCTTGTCGTCTGCACGTATCCGCTGCCGGATCGGACCTCCGGAGACAGTTTTGCGACCCTCTTCGGAAACGCAAGCCCGAACGCCGCATCGACAGATGTCGCGTCAATACTACTGCAATACTTTCCATCGGAAAGTATTGGCGCTGATGTTGTGCCGATCGATTCAGAGACATGCGTGCTGGTGTAGGAACCGAAAAACGCGCGCAGCGATATATACCTCAGACGTGAAAACTGGAGGTTTCCTCACCCGAATCCCCGCCGTCGTGGGAGGTCGAACAAACTGCATAAATCTCGATAACCGGGGACGTTGATTGGAATAGACAAACCGGAAAAGTGGACATCAGGAGGAGGATCGCTTCCTCCCCTGTGCCTGAGATCTACTTTTCCGCAGGCATGTAGAGGCCGAACCAGTCGACGATGCGTTTCATCAGGTCGATATGGTGGGCGCGTTCGCGCAGGCCGTGTCCTTCCCGCGGGTAGCGAACGAATTGGGTCGGCACGCCAACGGTCTTGAGGGCGCGGTAAAGCTCCTGGCCCTGAGCAGGATGCACGCGGATGTCGCTGTCGCCATGGAGGATCAGGGTCGGTGTCGTCACGTTCGCAGCGAAACGAACCGGCGACGCGCGTGCGTAGAGCTCCCAGTTGGTATAGGGATCCTCGGCGTAGTAGGCGAGATTGGCGGCAGGAATGTCGCCGGCGGCGTGATCGGAGATCAGGTTCGCGACCCCTGCGCCCATCATCGCGGCCTTGAACATCGTGGTTTGAGTAATTGCCAAGGCGGTCAGGTACCCACCCCAGCTCCAGCCCGCAATGCCCAGTCGATCCGGGTCGGCGATGCCCTGATCGACCATCGCCTGCGCCCCGCTGATCACATCCTGCGCTTCGCCGCCGCCGACGTCGTTCTGCAGCAATTTCTCGAACGTGGCGCCGTATCCGGTGCTGCCACGTGGGTTCGGCAGCAACACCGCATATCCGCGCGAAGCCAGCATCTGCGCCCAGTCATGCCAGCCAAGCATGAGTGCGTCCTCCCATTGCCAGGTGGGCCCTCCGTGAATTTCGACGATCAGCGGGACACGTTTGCCTTCGAGGAAACCGGTTGGCTTGATGAGGATGCCTTCGATCGGGACGCCGTCGGTGCTCGTCCACTCGACCTTCTCGCCGGGATACAGTCGACCCGCGAACGACCTCCCGAACATGCTGAGCGCCTTGCACTCTCCGCCGATGTCGGCCACAAACACCTCGGGCGGAACATCGGTTGCCTCCCACACGAATGCCATCGACCTGCCGTCTGCAGACAACGTTGGTCCGCCCGAGATCGTGCCTTGGTGGGAGAGACTTTTCGGCGTAATCGGCTCCAGTTGGCCTCCAGCTGCCGATATGCGGTACAGGCGCTGGTGGAATCCTTCCGCGAATCGGGCGATCAAACCGGTCCGGTTCGCCGGGTCGGCGACGAGCTCGGTGAGGGTTCCCGGATAGTCCGGTGTCAAATTCTTCGCCGCTCGGCCATCGAGCGGCACGATCCAGATCGAACTTGCGGGGTCTTCCCACGTCCGATTCGCGCGCATGGCGACGACGGATTTGCCGTCCACCTCGCGAACGACTGGCGAGCCGATGCCACCGTCGACATCGGCGACATGCGTCATCAGGCCTCCTGAGACCGGCAACTGCCAGAGTGATTGCTGTCGAATCGCCTCATTGATGACGTGGAGTTGCGTCGAGACCACGACGATCCGATCGCCATCGGGGGCCCATGCATAACCCCAGATCGACTGGTTGCCATACGTCAGCTGGCGGGCAATACCGGTCTCCGGGTCGACGATCCAGACACGGGTCCGCTTGACATCCTCTTCGTAGACGATCGGGTCGTCCTTGTCTTCCTTGCGTTTTTTCTCCTCGTCGGTCTCGGGGTCGGTGCAAAGGATCGCGATCAGCCCGCCGTCAGGAGACCAGCTTGGCTCAGACAGGATGCCTTCGAGTTCACCCAGTCGTTGCGCCTCGCCACCATCGACAGGTAACAGGTAGAGGGCGCCCTTGTCTGCGTCCTTGCGGTTCGACACGAAGAGCAGCCGCGTCCCATCTGGCGACCATCGGGGATTCTGATGATTTCCCTCGCCTCCGGTGAAGCGGCGCGCGGGCTCCCGGTTGCGCGAAAACCAGATCGCACGATCCGGGTGATCCCCCTTGCGGCCGGACGCGGTCACGGTAAAGGCGATGTTCCTGCCGTCCGGTGATATCTGCGGAGCTTCGGGGATCGGACGGTCGACAATCTCGTCATATTGGAAGACGGCAAGATGTTCCGTGGGTTTGGCGGTCATGTATCTGGTTGTCCTTCGTTGTCCTGCGAATTGCACAGGAACCCATTGTGCCTGTATATCGGCCGCACTGGTGCGATCGGGATCGGTGCGCAGAAGCCCGAATCGCTCGTGGTCGACCCTTATTCCGTCGATTATGAGCAGCCCGCGCGCCGTGCCTTCATGCCTGAAGCCCGCCGTCTCGAGCACACGGCGGGAGGCGACATTACCGGCCGCGACATTTGCTTCGAGTCGCGCAAGGGCCAGGAGGTCGGGATCGAACGCGATCTCGATCAGCTTGCAAAGGGCAGAGGCAGCAATGCGTTTGCCGCGAAAGCGCTCGCCGACGGTGTATCCCACCGATGCGATTCCGTGCTCGCGCGATGTAACGTCGAGTGATATCCAGCCGACAGGCTCCCTCTCGAACTGGATCATCCACTGCATCTTTCCCACCACCGTGGTAGACAGTTCCGTCTTCTGGCGGTCGGCCAGCTGTCGCCTCAAGGTATCGACATCGAGCTGCGCGGTTGGCTGGTACCGACGCGTCGAGGGTTCGGACCGCCACGCATGAAGCAGCGAGGCATCTTCCGGTTCTGCGCGTCGGATGCACACGTCATTCATGCGGATCGCTTCTCCTCGACGACGTGAATCGAACCAGGTGAACGGCGAAGGGTCGGGCGCCACCAGTTCCATGTGCCCATGAGTTGCATGGACGCAGGCAGCAGGATCATTCGAATGATCGTGGCGTCGATCAGGACAGCGAGTGCCAGTCCGATCCCCAGCGCCTTGATGATCTGAAGCTGGCTCGTGCCGAACGCCACGAACACGACCAGCATCACCGATGCGGCGCTTGTCACGATCCCCGCGGATTGACGGAGTCCTGTCCGGATAGCAGCGTCGTTGTCGCCGGTCGCGTCCCAGGCTTCCTTGATTCGCGACAGCATGATCACTTCATAATCCATGCTCAGGCCGAACATGAAGCAGAACATCAGGATTGGCAGGATGACGACGGTGTATCCGGTCGGCTCGAAATCGAGTACTCCGGACAGATGGCCCTCCTGGAAGATCCAGACGAGCGCGCCGAATGACGCCGAGAGCGAGAGCAAGTTGAGGACGATTGCTTTTACCGGCAGGAGGACCGACCCGAACCGCAGGAAAAGAATGATCCAGGTCGCGAGGATAACGATGGCTGCCGCCAATGGTGCCCGTTCCTTGACCGTATGGACGAGATCGATGCTGGTAGCGCTCTCACCGCCCACGATCACCATGAATGCACCATCGGAGAGGGTTGTCCCCTGGTCTCGTAGATCACGGACAAATGCCTCCTGGTGACCCACGCCGAGTTTGCCTGCGAAACTGATCTGTATCAGGGCAGCGTGTGACGTGATGTATGAGTGCGTAGCTGTTTGCAGATTGCGATCCAAGGTAAGACCGCTGGAAACGGCCAGACTACCGGCACCGTTCGGAACGTAGCTCCACAGGCTGTTGACATCAGTCACTCTTGGCATCGCGCCAAGCACGTTCGTGAAATCGCGGAGGCTTTCCAGGTTGGTTGAGCTGGTCATGCGACCTTCCCTTGGCTGAACGATCACCGTGATCGGTGAAAGGGTTGTGGAGGAGAACCGCGTCGATACTGCGTCGTACATCTGGCGCGCTTCGGACGCCGGAGGGAGGATCGCCATTGTCGGCGAGCCCCCCTTCATCGAGAGGACGGGTACGGCGAGAAACGCCAGAACCAGCACGCATGCGCAGGCAGCGATGCCGGGGTTTGCATGCACTTGGGTTTGGAAACGGGAAATAACCTTGACCAGATGCGACTTCGTGGCGGGCGCGATGCGGTCAAGATAGCTGGGATGATGACCGAGACGTCGATTGAGGATCAGCAACGCCGCCGGAAGCGACGTCAAACCCAGGACCACGCTCGTCAGCACGACCGTGGCACCTGCCAACCCCGTCGAGATGGCTGCTGGCACGCCGAAGGCCAGCAAGCCGGCGAGGCCGACCGTGACGGCGGCACCGGCGATCAGGATGGAACGACCTCCGGTCGCCAATGCGTGCGCAAGCGCTGCTTCGGGCTCATGGCGCAGAAGCTCTTCCCGATAACGGGAGATAAGGATCAGGGCGTAATCCATGCCCACCGCAAGTCCAAGCATTGTGACCGCGTTGACCGCGAAGACACTCGCATCCAACCGCTGCGAGAGGATGGTGAGAGCCGCCAGTGCGACGGTGATCGTGCCGATCGCCAGGGCGACCGGGAGTGCGGCCGCAATCAGACCGCCATATACGAGAATCAGCAGGACGATCGTGATGGGGACCGATATTCGTTCGGCGCGAGCGAGATCGCTCGAGGTGAGATCACCCAGTGCGTGGGTCGTGGCCGGCCAGCCGCCGATTTTGATATCGAGCAGCGAGCTGGTTACCTGTTGCTTGAATGCGGCAAACGTTTTCGGTGGTCGTGTCGAATCGTGGTGCACCGCGATCACGGCAAGCGACATCGACCCGTCGTCGGAGATCAGGATCTTGTTCAGCTGATCATTGGTGGTCGTGCCCCACGTGAACACCGACGTAATCTCAGGGTCCAGGCGGAGTGGCTTGACGATGCGTTCAACCTCACGCCGAAATTCGGGATCAGTCGCCTTCAACCGTCCACTGGGGTCAGATAAGAGCAGGTAACTGCTCGTGCTGGTGCGGTCGAACTCATCGGCGAGCATCCGATCGACACGCATGGAGTCTGCATCCGAAGGGAGCCAGCCGCCAGCAGAGAGACGATCGGTGACCTGCAACGCAAGCGGGACGAGTGCAACGCACAACACGAGGGGAAGCAGCAATGCGATCCAACGGAATCGGGCGATCAGCACGCCCCACTCGAAAAGAAGCGAATTGTTTCTACGTTCACTCATGATGTGCAATGTGGTCGAGACCAGGTTGTGGTGGTCGAATGTGATTGGTGCACGGCGTCGGCATGTTGGCTATCCACTTGTTCCTTTCGTCCAAAGATATCCTGAGAAAGGAGAATTGCACGAGTGACCTGCAGCCGACCCGTGTAAATGGCTGAGCTTTATGGCACTGTTTTCATTCTAATGAAGAGGAGATGTATTCGCACGCCTCTTCGACGTGGATTGCGACGAGCCAGGGCGATATCGCAGATCCAGCTTGTGGGAGCGCCTCGGACGAATGACAGATATCAAGCCGAATGTGAAGAATATGCCAAGATCGCTCTCTGACGATGTCTACCTGTTGGCCGGAGTACTGGGTGACGTCATTCAGTCGCTTGCCGGCCGCGACGCATTCGATCTCGAGGAAGAAGCACGGTCACTGGCCAAGCAGCTGCGGCGCGGCGACGAGTCTGCAGGGTTTCGTCTCGAAGATCTGGTTCATGAAGCCGATACCGATGAACTGCGAATCCTGATCCGCGCGTTCACGAACTATTTCCAGCTGATCAATTTGGCGGAAGACAGTGAACGCATTCGCCGCGTGCGCCAGCGCGAACATCGGGAACCGCGCAAGCCACGGCGAGGGTCCATTCGCGAAGCGATCCTCGTGCTCGCCGAACGCGGGATCTCTGGGGACGTCGTGCAACAGATGCTGAACGAGGCTGACGTCCGACTCGTCCTCACCGCCCATCCGACCGAAGCGCGGCGGCGAACCATCATCGACAAACTGGCTCGCATCTTCTCGCTCATTCGCGATCTGGATGAGCGGCGCGTCCTGCCCCATGAGGTCAGCCGTGCACGCGAACGCCTTTCTTCGACGATCGCAACGCTGTGGAGCTCGAACGAGCTTCAGATCACCAAGCCGACCGTGCTCGATGAAGTGCGAGCGGTGCTGGTCTATTTCGGATCAACGATCGCGATGGTCATCCCCGAGATCTATCGAGATCTCGAGGAGGCAATCGCGGAGGCATATCCGGAAGCAGGAATCACGGTTCCGCCATTTCTCACGTTCGGGTCGTGGATCGGTGGCGATCGGGACGGAAATCCGTTCGTGACATCGCAGGTGACTGTCGAGGCGATCGGCATCATGCGGTCTGCGTCGCTCGGTTTGCTCGAAGGTCGCATGACCGAACTCTCCGGCCGTCTGTCGCTGAGTGACCTGATGGTCCGTCCGGTGTCGACCCTGGAACCGTTGCTTTCACGCTATGCGGAGATGTTCCCCGAATTGTTCGAAGAACTCGCGAGGTTGAACAGGGGAGAGCCGTATCGTCAGTTGATCACCATGATGCGCGAGCGCGTGCGTGCGACCCGCGATGCTGTGGTGAACGGATACGGTGCGGCTCGTGAGCTGATTGCCGACCTGAGGCAGATCGAAGCGGCCCTCTATGAGCAGTCCGCCGACGCAATCGTGAGTGGTGAGTTGCACGACATGATCCGGCTTGTCGAGGTATTCGGGTTCGAATTCGCAACGCTCGATATCCGCGACCACGCCAATCGCCACGAGTTCGCCTTGCAGCATGTCTTCCAGGAAAGCGGGGTCGAGCTCGACTACGAGGGCTTGGCCGAGGACGATCGCATGGCGTTGCTGCTTCGCGAGATCGACAATCCTCGACCCCTTCTGCCCCTTGATCTCGAACGATTGCCCGAGCAGGCCCGGGAAGTGGTCGAGACCTTCCGCACGATTCATTGGCTTCTGACGCATGGATATCCGGATGCCATTCAGTCCTACATCATCTCCGGTACCGAGTCGGCTTCCGACCTTCTGGAAGTGCTGTTGCTGATGAAGGAAACGCGCCTGGCGAGTCCCGGCGGGAGCGAGGCACGTCTGAGGATTGCTCCCCTTTTCGAAGAGGGTGCCACCCTCCGGGAGTCGGGCCTGACGATGGCTAAACTGCTTGATGCACCCGCTTATCACAAGGCTCTCGAAAGCTCCGGGGGCACTCAGGAGATCATGATCGGGTATTCGGACTCGAACAAGGATGTTGGTTACCTCGCGTCCAGCTGGGGCCTCCAGCAGGCGCAGGCCGATCTGGCGGCGATGCTGGAAGAGCGCAATGTCCCGTTCATCTTCTTTCATGGCCGGGGAGGGTCGATCGGGCGTGGCGGCGGGCCAACGAATATTGCGATCCTCTCGCTGCCTCGCGATACCGTTCGCGGTCGGATCAAGATCACCGAGCAGGGCGAAGTCGTTTCGGCCCGGTACGCAACCGAACCGATCGCACATCGCGAACTGGAATTGGCGATGGAGGCGATCCTCGTCCGTTCCACAGACGCCAGTGCCAGATGGGATCCGGAACAGCGGGCACGGTTCAACGCCTGCGTGCAGGTGATGGCAGATCGCTCGGCAACGGTCTATCGGGATCTCGTGTATGGAGACCCGGACTTCGTGACCTTCTTCTACGAAGCGACGCCGATCAACGCCATCTCCCGGTTGCAACTTGGTTCGCGTCCTGCGAAGCGGGTAGCCTCGAACCGGATCCAGGATCTGCGAGCGATTCCATGGGTTTTTTCCTGGACGCAGGCGCGCATTATCCTGCCTGGCTGGTATGGGTTGGGAACTGCTCTGGCGGAGGGGATCGAGCAGTTCGGGCTCGACGTGATGCAGCAGATGCAGCAGCGCTGGATTTTCTTCCAGTCCACCCTCTCGAATGCCGAACTTGCGCTCGCCAAGGCCGACATGCAGATTGCCGAACGCTATGTCCGCATCGTGAAGTCGGATGAAATCCGGGACCGGATCTGGACGCAGATCAAGGATGAGCACGTGCTGACCCAGCAGATGATCCTCGCGGTGACCGGTCAGGAGCACCTGCTCGATCGAGAGCCGGTTCTGCAGCGCTCGATCGAGCGGCGGAATCCCTATGTCGATCCACTCTCCTTCATTCAGGTCGAGTTGCTGGAACGGTTGCGGGACGATCCCGACAATGAGGAGGTCCTGGAAACACTTCATCTTGCGGTCAATGGAATTGCCGGCGGGTTGAAGAATACCGGTTGATCCCGGCAGGCAAGTGGCAAGCACCGAACCGTGATGCTCCCGATTGGCCGTGGCGACCAGATGCCTTTGAGTTCATGGGAGCGACTGCATCGGATCTCATTGGTGGATTGAACGTCGATGTCCCATTTGCAGCAGGCATCAGCGATTTGTAAGAATGAATGCATGACCATCCAGTGAGGGAGATGTCCTCCAGGCGAGTAAACTGGGTGCATGGAGATTGTGCGCCTAGAACCGGTTGAATCCTTTGAGTCTGCTTGCGAGGTGCCAACCAGGCGACTGGTCGAGGTTGCGGTCAATGTCACGACTCTGGGAACAGGCAAAGGAGTTTTGACCTATGGTGTTCCCGCCACCTGGGCAGACATTCTCGTGCCGGGTCAGCTCGTCTGGGTGCCAGTCCGAAACCGGGTTGAACTCGGTGTGGTCGTGGCGCAAGTATCGGCGGAGCCAGATTTCGCCGTTCGGGATGTCCATGCCCCAGTCATCCCGACCTTCACGCTTTCACCCGAACGGATGGACACCGCCCACTGGCTGGCGCGGGAGACGGCAAGTACGCTCTATTCGGCCGCGTCCCCGTTTTTGCCGCCTGGTGTCCGAAATCGTGCAATCGATGTGCTCTTGCCAACTGGCCTGAAGGCGGAGGATGTCTCTCCGCCGATCACGACGATGCAGCGCCGACTGCTCGAACTCGTTCAGCAGCGTGGCGAAATCGTGGCGGATGCAGCCCGTCACGCGCTGGGTCAGGCATTGACGTCTGTCATCCCGGCCCTGGTGGAGCGAGGGTTGATCCGCATCGAGATCCGTGTGGATCAGCATCAGCCGGCGCAGCGGATGGTGCGTCTGGTGCGTCTCCTCGACGATGATCCGGCGGCGGTCAACCGATCGCCCAAGCAGGCCAAGGTCCTGGAAGAACTTCTGTTGTTGCGACGATTGCGCCGGGATGACGATTCTGACCTGATCGCGGTCGCCGATCTCCGGGAGCGCGTCGAGGCGGACAGCGCAACCATCGCCGCGCTGGTGAAGAAGGGCGTGATCGAAGAAATTCTGGCACCCGCCAATCGGGCACCTCACCCACGATCTGCTCAAGCTCCCGCGTTGACCAGGGAACAGGCGGCGACATGGTTGACATTGGAGCGCGCACTGAACGAGCGGGACGCCACCCCGAATCTGTTGTTTGGGGTGACTGGCAGTGGGAAAACCGAGATCTACTTGCGGGCAGTCGCCTGGTGCCTTCGACACGGGCGATCGGCGATCGTACTGGTTCCGGAAATCGGGCTTGCAACGCAGGTTGTACGCAGGTTCATCGATCGTTTTCCGAGCCAGGTCGCGGTCGTGCATTCGCAGATGACGGATTCGCGCCGGCTCGATGTCTGGCAAGCGATCGAGGCGGGTGAATTCAGGGTCGTGGTCGGGCCGCGCTCCGCGCTATTTGCGCCGGTATCTGACCTCGGTCTGATCGTGCTCGACGAGGAGCACGAATCCACGTACAAGCAGGATAGCGAACCGCGCTATCATGCCCGGAATCTGGCGCTTTATCTGGCCGAACAATCGGGCGCGGTTCCGATCCTCGGCAGCGCAACACCGTCAGTCGAATCTGCCTGGAGGGCAGATCGCGGAATCTACCGGCGGCTGGTGCTCGCGGATCGGGTATCCCCACATGGGCGAACCGAGAGTGGCCAGGGGAATGCGACACTCGCGCTGCCGGATGTCGAGATCATCGACCTGCGTCAGGAGCTGCAGCAGGGGAACGTGAGCCTGCTCAGCCGACGTCTGCAGTCGATCGTGACCGATGCCTTGAACCGTGAAGAACAGGCAATCCTCCTGATGAACAGACGCGGAACGTCGACAGTCGTGCTCTGCCGGGCTTGCGGTCATCGAATCGTGTGCCCTGATTGTGACATTCCGCTGGTATTTCACCAGGACAAGCACCAGATGATCTGTCACCGGTGCGACTACCGCGAGATTCCGCCGTCGTCGTGCCCGGAGTGCGGAGGACGGCTCGATTTCTTCGGGGCGGGAACGCAGCGGGTCGAAGATGAGGTCAAGCGGTTGTTTCCGCGTGCGCGGGTGCTGCGTTGGGATCAGGATTCGGTACGCAAGCAGGGCGGTTATGAGGCGATGCTGCAACGGGTGGAATCCAGAGAAGTCGATCTGATCGTGGGAACGCAGATGGTTGCGAAAGGCTTCGACCTGCCGCTGGTGACGGCGATCGGCGTCATACAGGCCGATACGATGCTGCACCTCCCAGACTTCCGCAGTTCGGAGCGGACGTTTCAACTCCTGACGCAGGTTGCGGGTCGTGCGGGGCGCCGGACATCGGGGAGCAAGGTGGTGGTGCAGACCTACACACCCGAACACTACTCGGTGAAGGCCGCTTCCCGTCATGATTATCAGGCGTTCTTCGACGAGGAGATCGACTTTCGCGAGAAGCACTTCTATCCGCCGTTCGTGCGACTCGTGCGGTATGTGATCCGCCATGACGACGAACGGAAGGCCGCGATCGAGGCGGAGATGATGGCCAGGGATATCGCACGACATATTCGGCGAGTCGGTGTCGCCGCCGACCTGCTGGGACCCACGCCGGCGTTCGCGGCAAAGGTGCGCGGTCAGTTTCAGTGGCAGGTGGTCTTGCGCTGTGCGGATCTCGAAATGCTCCTGGACGAACTGCCTTCTCGACCGGGCTGGGTTGTGGACGTTGATCCGCAAAGCATGTTGTAGCGGAGAACGCATCGAATACGGAGCCTGCCATGGGACGGATGGCTCGACTGCGAAACGCCATGCTCCCTGCCGCGCCAAAACAATCTGCAGAATCAATTGGAATGAAAGCTCAGGTTCCGCTAGTCGTTCCCCACGGTTCATCGTCTACCAACCCACGGGCGGATGAGCATCCGAGATCAATCATGGCCGGTATGCGGTACGCTCGGGGTCGTTGACCGATCGAAAGGCATCGCATGCGGGCAACCTTTTTTCAGCGAAGCCTCGTTGTTCACCTATAGAGAACCTCTATATCAGTTTCTTCTCGTGGTCCGGCGCCAAGGCGGCACGATGAAGCTGAGAATCATACGGAATCCCGTTGAAAGGCAGGTGAACCGGCGATGAGGGCGGCCGATCCCGAAGAAGCGCCTAGGTGTCGACTTCCGGTCAATCGGGCTGACATTCCTGCGGGACGTCAGCCCCGCCGCCGACCCGGCGATCGGCCGAATTTCCCATAATGCGTGTCGCTCGATTAGGCGACTGCGGTATTCTGAAAGAGTGACAATTGAGCACGATGGGCCGGGTTTCATGACAAACCAGCCCGTGAGACCCCACGATAGGTTCGGACTATCGACGCACAAGAATGCGCCGACCAAACGTTGAGGCGATAGAGGTATGGCGGTTCTGGAGATTCGATTTGAAGGTGATCCGATTCTTCGGCAAAAGGCTACGAAACTGCCAAAGGTCGATGACAGCGTGCGCAAACTGGCAGATGACATGTGGGAAACGATGCACCAGGCGCATGGTGTTGGCCTCGCAGCTCCGCAGATCGGGTTGGCCCGACGCCTGATCGTGATACATGTGCCCGAAGATTACGATGAGGAAGGCGACCCTGAATACAGCTTCCGATTGGCCAATCCGGAGATCGTGAAAAGTTACGGGGAATCGGTGGGAACGGAAGGCTGTCTCAGCATTCCTGGTTGGATCGGTGAAGTGCCGCGAGCTGAAGTGGTTACCGTCAAGGCGATAGACATGAACAACCGTCCGATCAGGATCAAGGCTGTCGGGCAGTTGGCTGTTGTGCTCCAGCACGAAATCGATCATCTGGACGGCATCCTGTTTACCGACCGGATGGATGACAAATCGACGTTCCACAAGGTACCGGACGAAGAGTACGAGGAATTCGCCGAAGACTGACACGGATCCGATGACGTCATGGTGGCATCCGCGGGCATGATATCCGGCACATGGGTGAACGTCGGCGGACGAGCGTGGCCCGGATCGTTCTGGCGCGAACCGGGCCTCTCCCAGGATTCTTGATGAGCCGCTGCTCAGTGGACTGAAGGTAAGCGCTCGACAATTGCGTCAGGACGCGGTCATGATCGAGATATCCGGTTGATGGATCCGCGATTGCTCGGTGTCGATGATGGATCGGATCTGCGCGATCGCACGATCGAGCTGATTCGCTTCGTTGAAGACGACGTAATCGAATTCCTCCGCGCGATCCAGCTCGTGACTGGCGGTTCTGAAACGCTTCAGCAACACGTCGAGGTCGTCGGTCTTTCGCGATCGCAGCCGGTCGAGCAGTTCTTCCATCGATTCAGGTGCGAGGAAGATCGATGTGGCACCGCTGATGCAGCGCCGAAGGGTGGCCGCGCCCTTGACGTCGACCTTGATGATAACATGCTGACCGGCGGCGAGTCCGTCTTCGATCGGGCTGCGGGGGACGCCATAGTGGTTGTCGTAGACCAGCGCGTGCTCGATGAAGTTGTTGGTGGCGAGTCCGTCGAGGAATTCCTGCTTGCCGAGAAAGAGGTAGTGGATGCCATCGACTTCGCCGCGTCGCATCGGCCGAGTCGTGGCGGTGACGACATATCGTGCATTGGGATAATGCGAACGCAGTTGCTCGATGACACTATCCTTGCCAACACCAGACGGCCCGGAGATGATGAACACTCGAGGCCGGCTGGTGGCGCGGAGCCGTTGAATGAGCGCGTCTCCCTGACTGTAGAGCGCCTCGAAGTCCGCGTCCCTGGCCAGAAAGGTGTTGGGGGTGTGAGGAGCAGTCAAGGCGTCTCCTGAACCGGGTATGCGCGTGTCGGCGAATCCCGCAATGGATGACGGAGCGCTTCCATTCGCTGGCGCCGACTTCTGGACCAAAACCAAGGTTCCCCCTTACCGTATTCGACACAATTCACTGGTGCGATCCCGACTTTCCTGCCCGTCTATCCGGCGCGAGCGTTGAAAATGAGGGTACAACTTTATACAAACGTTGATCAATACTGAAATGAGGTTGGCTTCATGTTTGATGTGTTGACGGTGGGTGCCGTTGCTGGTGAATTGGAACGAACGATCCTAGATGGTCGCATTCAGCGGATCGGGCTGGTCGATCAACTGACCGTCGCTGCTGAAGTGTATGCCAAAGGTCAACGCCGGGGACTTGTCGCCAGTGCCGATTCGGGCAATGCCCGGATCTTGCTGACGGACGCGATGCCTTCGGTCGATACGAATCTGATCACGCCGTTCGGATTGCTCCTGCGGAAATATGTTCGTGGTGCCTACCTGATCGGTATCGAACAGCCACCGCTCGAGCGGATGGTGAGGCTGATTATAGCCAAGCGGATGCCCCCAATCAATCCGGAGGGCGCGAAGAAGCGTTACGGGCGTGATGCCGAGATGGCTGAGATGCCGGCATTCGATACTGTGGAGAATGAAGAGCCGGAGGAGTTTGCCGAGGACGACATCTGGTCCGCTCCCGATGTCGTGCGCTTCGAGCTCATTGTCGAGATCATGGGCCGTCACAGCAATATCGTGCTGGTCGATGCCGATGGTCTGATCATGGAAAGCGTGAAGCGAGTCACGCCGCAGATGAGCCGGGTAAGGTCGATCCTGCCGCGCAAGCCTTACACGCTGCCACCCGTACAGGACAAGCCTGATCCACGTCAATTGACGTCGGCCGGGGTCGAAGGGATCGTGCGGTCCGGGAAGCCGGGAGCGGCGATTGCGGAGACGCTTGTCCGAGGATTGCGCGGTATCAGCCCGCAGATTGGAAAAGAAGCTGCATTTCGCCTGACCGGCGATGCGAAGGCAAGCATCGACATCGTGGGTGCGAACGAAGCTCGCGATCTTGCCCGGATCGTTCGAGGCCTCTTCGAACCTCTCCTCACCGGCGCGTGGGATCCAACTGTCTATGAACGGGATGACGACGTGGTCGCCTATGCGGCATCGGTGTTGGGATTCCTGGCTGCCAATTCCACCGAGATAAAGGTCGAATCGATCTCCGAAGCCATTGAGATGTCACTGGAGGTAGGAGCTGGCACCGAGACCATCTCGCCAAAGGCACACGCGCAGCGACGCGTGCGGGTTGTTGCGGCGATCGACGCGGCGATGACACGGGTGGAGAGCCGGTTGCACTCGTATCGTGAGCAGCATGCCAAGACGGCGGACCTCGAGCGATTGCGAACCTGGGGTGAGCTCATCTTCGCGTACATCTGGCAGATTTCACCCGGCGATACCGAGTTGATCGTCGACGATCAGCGCATCGCGCTCGATCCGACGCTCTCCGCAAAAGAGAATGCGCAGGAACTTTTCGACAAGTACCGCCGGGCGAAGAGTGCAGGGGCCCAGCTTCCGGAGCGGATCGCGGAAACCGAGAACGAGGTGGAGTATCTGAAGCAGCTCCACTTGCAGGCCGAGCAGTCTGAAGGGTTTGCGGCGATCGAGTCGCTGCGTCAGGAGTTCGAGGACCATACCGGCGGGCGGCAATCGGTTGGCGAGAAGAATCCGCAGCGTGGTAGCAAGAAGGGGCAGCCACGGCGCGTGACGCCGCTTGCCGATGCAGAGGGCAACCTTATCTATATCGGCCGCTCTGGTCGCGAGAACGAGCAGGTGACGTTCGATATTGGCGGTCCCAACGATACGTGGTTGCATGCCCGGGGAGTTCCCGGTTCGCATGTCATCGTGCGATGGCTGCGTTCGGACGAGGAAACGGATGCGGGGATAGAGGCGGCTGCGGCGTTGGCGGCGTTTTACAGCGGGTCTCGGACGAGCGGCACGGTCGAGGTCGACGTGGCAAAGCGTCGTGACGTGCGAAAGATCAAGGGCGGTGGTCCAGGGATGGTCACCTACCGGAACGAGTACACTGTGCCCGTGCGGCCCATGAACGAGGGAGAACTGAAACAGGAGGGACGGCTCGGTTGAGCCGTCCCTCCTGTTTCGTCCGATGTATCGACCGCCTTCAAACGACGACGAGCCTCGATACCGGTTCCTGGTCCGATGCGCACGTTTCCAAATTATGGGCGATCTGCTGGTGTTGCTGCCGCTGCCATCTCCGGAAGCTTCTCGCGAAGAGACGTCTTCGCGAAGACACTGGAGATAACGAGACCAAATTCGTAGAGGATCACAAGTGGAACGGCCACAATCGCCATGTTGAATGGGTCCGTGCTGGGCGTGATGACCGCAGCCAGGACACACAGGACCAGATACGCATATTTGCGCCACGCTCTCATCTTTTTGGCGGTCACGATTCCAATCTTTGCGAGAATGAACATGATCACAGGCAACTGGAATGAGAGCCCAAGACCAATCATCAGCGTCAGGAAGAACGTAAGCACTTCCGGACCGTCCGGTTGCCAGTTGAACGCACCGATGTTCCAGGTTGAAAGGAACTGCAAGGCGCGAGGGGCCGCAACGTAATATCCATACGCGGCGCCGCCAATGAAAAGAATCGAGACGAATGGCAATGCTGCGAACAGCACACGCTTTTCTCGACGGGTCAAACCAGGGGAGAGGAATGCCACGACCTGATAGACGATCAACGGCATGATGATTGAAAGGGCAATATAGAATGCGACCTTGAAGGTCAGTGTCAATGTATCGGTTGGACTTCTGACGTCCATGCCGTCGACGGAATTGGATTTGTTCTTGAGGTCGACGAGGATGCCACCGGCGAAATAGAAGCCGACGATCATCGCCAACACCAAGGCAATGACCACCTTCATGATGCGGTCCCGGAGCTCGATCAGATGCTCGGAAAGCGTCATTTCCTCGAAGGTATCCGGGATGTCTTCGTCACCCGGACGATAGATGTCGCGTACGGCGCGGACCGGCTTCAGCGGATCACGAGCGATGCTCGCCGTCTTCGCGAGGGCGCGAACCGACCCCGATCCCAATTTCTTTGGTAATGAACTCATCAGTTAAACCCCTGCCAGTCTGTTCCGACAATGAAGCGTCGTTACACTCCATGCTCCTGCGGAGTTCCCTTGGCGCGAGGATGAGAGGCGGATTCTGTCAGCGGCGTCGAGACGACCAGAATGGATACACGGTTCGCCGTATGGCCGGGAGGTTTGCCGGCATTTTGGTTGGGAGCGCGGGCCGATCGACCGATATCGTCAATACCGTCACGCGCTCCCCGTGCTGCCACAGGTCGTCCGCATCCGCTCGCGAGTTCTAGGACTCCTGATGCTCGTTGATGTACTTGACCGCATCACCGACGGTGCGGATGTTCTCCGCGTCTTCGTCCTTGATCTCCAGGTCGAATTCCTGCTCCATCGCCATGATGACCTCGACGAGGTCCAGCGAATCGGCATTCAAATCGCCTATGAATTCGGCGGATTCAACGACCTGATCCTCTTCGACACCGAGTCGCTCGACGACGATGCCCTGAACTCGCTCCAGTACAGTTGCCAACCTAGATCCTCCTCAACGAGATGAAATGAAACGGCAAGCACAATATGGCTTGCCAGCGGACATGTTCCGTCACGTCGTGCGTTCTGTCCCTGGTCATGCCGGTTCGCTGAACGAAGGGCCAACCTTTCCATTGGAAAGGTTGCCCACGAATCCGTCAGCTAGGCATATCAGTGGGATGATACACGACCTTTCCGCAGGCGTGTAGAGAAATGACCGGTAAAGTGATCAGTCTTTCGGCTCCGGTGTTGCCACGTCGTGACTCCCAGCCGCTTCGCGGGTTTCTGCCGGGCCGACGGAGGGCGCTGATGTCCGCTCCGGAAGCTTCCGAATGATGGTGCCGAGAACACCATTGACGAACTTGCCGGAACTCGGTCCACCATAGTGCTTGGCGATTTCGACGGCCTCGTTGATCACTGCCTTGTAGGGAACCGACGGCTCATACAACAGTTCGTAGATCGCGATGCGCAGAACATTGCGATCGATCGATGCAAGCTGATCGACGGGAAAGGCGGGCGCGACCGTGGCGATGTGGTGATCGATCTCGGCGGCATGCTCGACCACACCGGTTGTCAACCGCTTGGTATGGCCCGCAACAGCGGGAAGGACCGGCTCGTCCTCGTCCGTCACCATTCGTTCCAGAATGTCGCCGAGATCGTGCGCAGCGATATCGCACTCGAAGAGATACTGCATCGCAAGCACCCGGGATTGATGGCGGGTGCCCTGTCGTTCGACAGTAACGCCCGGCTTGCTGCCTCCGGGGATTTTCGATGAGCCGGAAGGTTTTCTCCGGTTTTTGCCGCCGCGCGAACGGCCTGTACCAGGTCTGGGCGCCTTGTCCGGATCGGCAGCTCCAGCCGGTTCGGGGGAAGATGGAGTTGGTTGCACGTCATTGTCTGCCATGAGGAGTCAGGTGTCCTTTGAATGAGGGATGGTGATCTGGAAAGGATCGTGAGCAGTTGGCACACGGGTTCCCACCGGATCATGATATGGACCATGGCTAGTGGTCTGTCACGGCTCAATTGCTGAGCTGCTGGAAGAGAGATTGCTTGATAAGCTCCGATGCGTTTCCCGATGAGGCTTCCGGCGCGCTGCCCGACGAGGCTTCCGACGCGCTGCTGAAATGACGGGGAAAATCGGCATTCGTCAATGACCGGTTCCAGCGAAACATCGTTGACAGAGCCCTAGATGGTTGTGGGAAGCGGGTAGACGGGAACATCGTGCTCGTCTTCAGACGCGGCCCGCTGCAACTTGTCGCCCAGACGATCGAGAAATTCCGGGACAAAACCGGTATGAACATTCCCTGCCCTGAATTCCGGATCGGCAACTATTTCGCGGTGAAAGGGAATGGTGTGCGTGACGCCGGTGATGATCGTCTCACGCAATGCCCGTTCCATGCGCTGGACGGCTATCTCGCGGGTCTCGCCCCAGACGATGATCTTGGCCAGGAGAGAATCATAGTTTGGCGGCACGGCATAGCCGGAAAAGAGATGTGAATCCATGCGCGTGCCTGGTCCGCCGGGAGCAACATACGTCTGAATGACTCCGACCGAGGGTGCGAAATCCCTGGCTGCATTTTCGGCGTTGATGCGGCACTCGATCGCATGCCCGACCGGCTTGAGCTGTTCCGACGGGATGTCTATTCTTTCACCGGCTGCGACGCGAATCTGCCAAGCCACGAGATCGAGTCTGGTGACCTCTTCGGTGACGGGATGCTCCACCTGTATGCGGGTATTCATTTCCATGAAATAGAAGCGACCGTCGGCATCAAGCAGAAACTCGAGTGTGCCAGCACTGGTGTATCCTGCGTTCTTGGCGCCCTTCTGGGCGGTCTTGAGCAGGTTTTCACGAATCTTGCGATTGAGATTTGGAGCGGGAGCCTCTTCGAGGACCTTCTGGTGTCTTCGCTGGAGGGAACAATCACGTTCACCGATTGCCACGACATTCCCGAAGTTGTCACCAAGCACCTGGACTTCCACATGACGCGGTTTCTGGAGGTAGCGTTCGATGTACACATCACAGTTGCCGAACGCAGACTCTGCTTCTGCCTGGGCCATCGCATAGCCTCGGATGAGCTCCGCCTCGTTACGGGCCACACGCATGCCACGTCCGCCGCCTCCGGCAACCGCCTTGATCACGACGGGATACCCGATGTGGCTGGCAGCTTCGCGTGCCTCGACAACGGTGGGGACGATGCCCTCGGTGCCAGGCAGGAGTGGTACGCCGGCCGCCTTCATCACCTTGCGGGCTTCGGCCTTGTTGCCCATTCGCTCGATGACTTCCGGCTTCGGGCCGATGAAGGTAAGACCAACTTGCTGGCAAATCTCGGCGAGATAGGCGTTCTCGGCAAGGAACCCATAACCGGGATGGACAGCGTCGCAGCCTGTGAGAAGCGCTGCGCTGATCACGGCAGGAATGTTGTTGTACGAGCGTGCCGCTGCGGCTGGACCGATGCACACCGCTTCATCTGCCAGGCGCACGGGGAGTGAATCCCGATCGATGTCGCTGTAGGCAACGACGGCGGGAACTCCAAGATCGCGACAGGCGCGGAGGATGCGCAGCGCGATCTCACCTCGATTGGCGATCAGAATTTTCCGAAACACCGGTCTGCCTTCCGCGAAGCGAAACCAGGACAATCGTCCCGATCAATTGATGATGCAAGTGTACCGAGTTATGAACGGGACGGGCGTCAGGATGCCATGAAGAGGCCACCGTCGACCGTGAGGACATGCCCGGTAATAAAGGACGCGTCATCTGAAACGAGAAATGCCACGGCCGCGGCAACGTCTTCCGGTGACCCGAATCTGCCGAGCGGTGTGCTCTTCAGCAAGCCGGCCTTGAGCTCGTCGGGAAGGACATCGGTGAGGCGCGTATCGATGAAGCCCGGGGCAACAGCATTCACGGTGATCCCGCGCGAACCCACTTCCTTGGCGAGCGATTTTGTAAGACCGATGAGTCCTGCCTTGGCCGATGCGTAGTTGACCTGCCCTGCGTTGCCAACCAGCCCGACCACCGACGTGAGATTGACGATCCTGCCGGAACGCTGTCGAAGCATGGGCCGGATGACGGCCTTGCTCGTCAGGAACGCACCTTTCAGGTTGGTGTCGATGACATCGTCCCAGTCCGCCTCGCTCATGCGCATGACCAAACCATCTCGGGTGATCCCTGCATTGTTGATGAGCGCATCGACGCGACCGAACTTCTGCATCGCGGTCTCGATCGTCAAGCCAGCACCGTCAGGAGTCGAGATATCGGCTGCCTGCAATTCGATGCTGCCGCCGCTCCCTGAAAGTTCTTCGGCGGCAGATTTTGCTGCGTCTTCATCACCTCGATAGGTGACGAGGATGTCGAAGCCATCACTCGCGAGGCGCCTTGCGATGGCGAGGCCGATTCCACGAGTACCTCCAGTTACGATTGCGACGCGGGGAGCGAGCGTTTCTGCCATGGATGGAAATCTCCTGTTGGGGGGCGATACAAACACGACACGTTACCAGCGGTGGTTTCAATGACCCGGCTCATGAGACGTCCTGAACCATGAATGGTTTTTCGCTTCGCTCGATCGGCCAAGTAGTATTTACGCAGGTCTTGCGGTGGACGTTCCCTCGATGCCCCATCGGACGACGCCGGCGGCCCAGGCAAGGCCTGCCCCGAACGCGACGAGGACGACGTTGTTTCCCTCTGCCAACGCGCCTGCCTCGGCCGCCTCGCAGAGCGCGATCGGGACGGACGCGGCCGACGTGTTTCCATATCTGTCGACGTTGACCCAGACCTTCTCGCGTGGGAGATCGAACCGGCGAGCAGCGGCATCGATAATCCGGAGATTCGCCTGATGCGGGATGAGCATGTCGATGTTGTCGAACGTCAGATCAGCCTTCTGGACGGCTTCGGCTGCGCTATCGCCCATCACCTGAACCGCGAAGCGAAAGACCTCACGCCCATTCATTTTCATGTACGGGCTGACTTCCGACAGCAATTCGGCAGAGTCCGGTGCCAGCTTTGCAGTTTTCGGCACGTAGAGGTGCTTGTGACCGGCACCATCGGCACCCAGGACGGTGGAGATCAGGCCGCGTGGAGAGTCGGTTGTTTCCAGGACCACTGCCCCGGCTCCATCACCAAAAAGGATGCAGGTTCCACGGTCGGTGTAATCGATGTAGCGGGTGAGCGTATCGACGCCAACAATCAGCACGCGTCGATAGACACCGCCGATCACGAACTGACTCCCAACGGAAAGGGCAGTGACGAAACCTGCGCATGCTGCCCCGATATCGAACGCCGCTCCACTGCCACCGAGTTCTGCCTGGATCAGGCAGGCTTCGGATACAAGGAAATCATCCGGTGTAGCAGTCGCAACAATAATCAGATCGATGTCATCGACCGCGCAACCTGCTCGTGCCATTGCCTGACGTGCGGCCTCGACCCCGAGTGACGTTGTGCTTTCGCCCTCGCCCACTATTCGGCGCTCGCGAATCCCGGTCCTCGAGACAATCCACTCATCCGTCGTATCAACGAGCTTTTCGAGGTCGTAATTGGTCAGGATTCGCTTTGGAACTGCTTTCCCCCATCCTGTGATGGCAGCGTATGGCATCGTCTGTCCCTGTCCGTTCCTCGTAGGCATACCAGACCGGTTCTCTACCCGGACCTGGAACGTTGCACGCATCCACAACCTGTCGATCTCGTAGATGCACTCGGCGCGAATATGATGGTGGCTCATAGTATGCGGCAGGTTGAGACGAGATGTTGATGCCGTTCACCGATGAAACAAGAATGGGCGGGGCGACAATTGCTGCGCCCCACCCATCTCAAACTCTTGGTCAGCGCGAACCGGTCAGAATTGATCAGGACCGAATGTCGACGCCCTTGCTCGGTATCTGGTGCCCACGAGCCGGTTAGGACTCGGCGCGCTGGCGCTCTTCGATCTCGATGACCTGTCGACCACGATATGTTCCGCACGTCGGGCAAACGTGATGCGGACGCTTCTTGGCATGGCAATTCTGGCAATCAACCAGATTCAAGGGAGCGATGAAATGGTGTCGCCGGCGGTTGCCCTGGCGTGCGCGGCTGATCCGTTGCTTTGGTAGTGCACCCATGGTGTAAATCCTCCTCAGTAATTGGGATACCCGGCCAGGCAATTCAGCATGGCGTATCCGATAGTCCGCTCCGAACCGGGAAACGATGGCAACAGATGCTACGACCGCTCGGTTTCGATATCTTCAAGTAAGCTGGCCAGCCCTGCAAAGCGCGAGTCCGTCGGTCCGCTGACCTCAGTCGTGGTCAATAGTGGACCTTCGCAATCGTCACCACAGTGGGGCCGCATCGGCAGAGAGAGAAGAATCCATTGGCGAAGTGACTCCGCCAGATCCAGTTCATGGCTCTCGCTGATGAAAAACCTGACTTCTCCGTCGTCATCGACGAGTTCGGTGACGGCATCCGGTTTCAGCCCGGAACCGCTTCGAACATCGACTGTTTGAAAAAACTGATCCGTGAACGTTTCTTCGAACGACTGATCGTAATCTGTCAGGCAACGTGCGCAGGCAAGTTGTACATTGCCATGACTGTGTGCCGCAACAAGAATCTCGCCACGCAATCGCGTGAGCCGAGCCTTCGTTTCGACATCGCGAGCGACCAGATCATCATCCAGCACGAAGACCGGTAGATGAATCTCGACGTCCCGCATACTTCCGACCGGCTCCATCAACAACGAAGCAACATTGAGCCGGGTGTCATCAAAAAGGTCGACGACGCGACCATCTTCTGTAGCCATTTGATTTCTTTACCGATGATCCGCGACGCCTGAACCGTGCGAACGAGAGCACCGAGCGGCGTACACGAAAACGCCGGGGCATTACCCGGCGTAACCATGACAGTATATCGCACCACCCGGCGATGGTTCAACACCAGGAAAAGTGGCCGATGCAACGCTCCGCGGGCATGAACACCGAATCTTCGTCGAGGCGTCACTCAGGTGGCCAGCATCAGCTGCCGACGGCATCCTTTGCGGCTTCCATCGTTTCCAGCGTCTGCTCGACTGCGTCTTCCATCACGGCCATGCCACGCCGTACGGCGGACTCGACCAGTTCGATCTGCTCCATGATGAATACATCGATTTCGCCCCGCGCACGCTGATGCTCCTCTTCGGCCTGGCGAAGGAGGTCTTCACTTCGTTGCCGGGCCTCGAGCAAAATCCCATTCTGGGAGATCAACCGCTCGGATTGACCCTGGGCGCTCTTGATGATGCGTCCGGCTTCGTCCTGCGCCTCGCCGATGATACGCTCTCGTTCCTTGATGACGCGCTGTGCCTGCTTGATTTCATTTGGAACGGCCTCTCGCAACTGATCGACAAGTGCGAGGAATTCCTCCTCCTCGACCATGATCCGGGTACTGAAGGGAACCCGCTTGCCTACTCCGACAAGTTCTTCCAGCCGATCGACAAGATACAGAATGTCTGCGGTTCCATCCGGCTGAACGTGCTGCCCGCCGCGGTCATTCATCTGCTCACTCCACGGTCCTGCTGCTGATGGCGCTGGGCGCTCCACGCGGTGTCGCCATCTTTTGATGTTCGACGCTCGCTCTGCGACGAATCTGCGGCGTCTCGTCCGGATAGGACTCCCTGCCGCCGTGCTTCCTGGTTCATTCTCTCAGTATGTGCGGTCGTTTGACAAAACGTGGAGGCGAGAAACCTTGATGGAGAGGATGCCAAGGTCTTAGCGGCGCACCATGCACAATCAGATACTTTCATCACGACGTCCACACGTAACGAGTCATGCGTCAAGTGCCGGGCCGAGGAGGCAGAGGTTTCTTGACAAGCTCCGCCGCAGTTGCCCAGTGCGGCTGCCCGCCGCGCTGCGGAAATGATGGAAAAGATCGCCGATCGCTGATGAGTGTCGCCAGCGAATCAGCGTCGAAAAGAGTACTAAGCGGGTCGAGGTACGCACCTTTCAGCAAAAATGCCAGAGATCCCTGCCCTGATCCGTTTGGCCTTGGCTGCTGCCGTGCATGCCGGATCCTGCCAATTTTTGCAAACGACGAACACATGAGATCGACCTGCCTCCTGCCTATTTCTCAGCTGGATTCAGTGTCAGCGCGAATCGATCCTTGAGTGCAGCCTCTACATTTGCCGGTACGAGTCCATGCACGTCGCCTCCAAGCGAAGATACCTCGCGAATGAAGGTGGAACTGATGAACGAATGGCGCGCTGACGTCATCAGGCAGACCACTTCGATCTCCGGCGCGAGGTGTTCATTCATGTGCGCGTATTTGAACTCGTACTCGAAATCGGAAACCGCACGAAGCCCGCGAACGATTGTCGATGCGTTCTTCTCGCGAGCGTAGTTCACTGCCAGGCCAGTAAAGCTGTCGATCTCAATCCGCTGTGCGAACGGATCATCGGACGTCCGAATGGCCTCAGTGGCGAGTTCGATCCGTTCGGCGAACGAGAAGAGAGCCGACGGTTTGTCCGAACCTTGGTAGATCGAGAGGATGATGCGGTCGAAGAGACGCGCGGCACGGAGGGCGACATCCATGTGACCGTCCGTAATCGGATCGAAACTTCCTGGATAGATCGCGAGGTTCATGGAACATCCTCACTGGTTTCATGGTCCGCCACGCGGTTCTCATTCGCCTGCGCGGATGCCACGGACTCCGGATCAACCACCTCGTAGATGGAAAAGCAACTGTCACCGTGGCGCTTGTGCCGGATGCGTTCGAGCGACCCGATGACATCGGGAGGGTCAACACGGTTGGAGTGGCCAAGCACGACGATCGCCCCAGGCTGAATCAGACGAGACTCGGCTATCTGACCGAGGATCGGAATGATGTCCGGATCGGCATACGGAGGATCGACCATGATGAAATCAAAGGTCAGGCGAGCCGTCAGAATAAAACCTTCAACCCCTGCCTGGTGGACATCTGCTTGGGTATCAAACCCGGTCAGCGCCAGGTTCGCGCGGATGGTCGCACATTGTTCGCGGCCCTTGTCGACGAACGTGGCGTGGGTCGCGCCGCGAGAGAGTGCTTCGATGCCAAGTGCACCGGTACCCGCATACAGATCGAGGACGCGTTCGGGTTCCACTCCCAATGACATGAGCGTGTTGAAGAGGGCGCCCTTGACCTTATCGGTCATCGGGCGGGTAGCGACGCTAGGGGGACCCTTGAGTTGACGGCTTCGGGCAGATCCGGAAATGACGCGCATGTGCGGGGGGAGACTCCTGGGTGACCGTTGTATCGTGGAAAACGCTTGATGTGAAGTATAGCGGCGGTCAGGATTTTCCGGCATCGACAGCAGCGGCCGTTGCCCAGAACTGCCGGACCTTGAGGCCGAGCAGCGGGAAGCGGTCGTGATCGAGCGCCGGAGCTGCCTGCACGATACGTTCGGCGGTATCGCGCGCAGTCGTGAGGAGCCGCGTGTCAAATGCCTGATCGAGCCAGCCGAGTTCGGGTAATCCGCTCTGCCGGGTGCCGATGAAGTCACCCGGACCGCGCAATTCCAGGTCACGCTCCGCCAGCACGAATCCGTTATCGGTATAGACCATCGTTTCCAGCCGGTTGGTGCCATCGATCGATACGTCGTCGACAAGCAGCAGGCAGAAACTCTTCGCACCACCTCGACCGACGCGGCCCCGGAACTGGTGAAGCTGCGAGAGGCCGAAACGATCGGCGCCTTCGATCATCATCACCGTCGCATTGGGAATATCGATGCCCACCTCGACGACCGATGTCGAGACCAGAATGTCGAACTCGTGGTTGCGGAACGCCGCCATCACCTCGTCCTTCAGCTTCGGGGCCATGCGACCGTGCAGCACCGCGATGCGAAGATCGGGAAAGACTTCGCGCTGCAGTCTTTCTCCCTCTTCGACAGCAGCGCGGGCTTCGACGAGATCCGACTCCTCGACCAACGGACAGATCACGAAAACCTGATGTCCGAGGGTGACTTGCTCGCGCACGATTCGGTAGGCATCGCCGCGCTGACTGCCAATAAAACGACTGGTTTCGATGGGGATGCGCCCGGGCGGCTGTTCGTCGATGATCGAGACATCGAGATCACCGTTCAGCACGAGATTGAGTGTGCGTGGAATTGGCGTCGCCGTCATCGAGAGGACGTGCGGCTGGAAGCCATGTGCCTTTTCGGTGAGCAGACCGCGTTGCCGAACACCAAACCGGTGCTGCTCATCGATGACAACGAGACCAAGGTTCTTGAACTGGACATAATCCTGAATAAGCGCGTGAGTGCCGATGACGATGTCGATCTTGCCTTCTTCCAGGCCCCTGCTGATCACCTTGCGCTCGGCCGTTTTGGTGGAGCCGGTGAGCAACGCGATGCGAGGACGCTGTGTCTCTGGTAACGCGGCAAAGAGATTGGTGAGGTTGCGGTCATGCTGCCCGGCGAGGAGCTCAGTTGGCGCCATGATTGCCGTCTGCGCATCGCTGCCTCGTGCCACCACGGCGGCGATCGCCGCAACCACTGTCTTACCGGAACCGACGTCGCCCTGAAGCAGGCGAGTCATTGGTTCGGGCCGCTGGATGTCGCGCAGGATCTCGGCAACAGAACGTTCCTGCGCGCCCGTCAGCGTGAAGGGGACGATATTCCGGAAGGCGGCGAGCTGGTCTTTGTGCAAGACGAGCGCCTTGCCAAGCTGCGCATGCTGTTCGCCCTTGCGCTTGAGGAGACCGATCTGAAGCAGCAGCAGATTCTCGAACGAGAGTCGCATGCGAGCGGCATCGTACTCATCCTGTGTTCCCGGGTAATGAAGACCCTCGTAGGCGTCGACCAGCGCCGGCAGGCGTTCCCAAGACTGCACCTCCATGTAGGGTCGGGCTTCGTTGAGCCAATCGGTGAGTTGGGTTTTTGTCGCATCCAATGCGCTGCGGGTCATGTTGCGAAGTGTTTTTTGGGCAAGACCCTGGGTGGACGGATAGACCGGGATCATGCGACCGGTGGAGACCGACGCGCCGTCGACCCGTTCCCATTCCGGGGAGGTCATCTGAAGACCGGAATACCCGCCTTCGATGGTGCCACTGGCAAAGATCTCGTCACCTTCGACGAGTTGCTTGGTGATGAAGGTATTGAACCAGGTGATCTTGATCGATCCGGTTGCGTCCGCAAGGCGCACGGTCACGCGGCCACGTCCGGTTCCACCATGAAACTCTCTCATTTCGACGATCTTGCCACGTACCGTGATGTCGCCGGATTGGAGAAGGGGAGAGCCGAGTTCTACCGTGCGCGAATAATCGATGTGACGACGGGGCGGGAATCGGAGCGCATCCTCGACGGTCCTGATCCCCAACTTTTCGAGTTTCTCCGCGACCTTGAGGCCGATCCTGGGAAGTTCGGTGACGGAAGCATCCGGGGGCAAGCGTCGGACCGGCGCGGGTGTGGAGGGAACGGACTTCACTGGAGCGATGCGACCGGTCCGTTTCTCGCCGAGCGCACTGTTGAGTTTTCCGACATTCGCCGTCTCTACGGCAAGTCCGAAATGAGGTTGGATGGCTTTCAGCTGGCCGGCAAGACGGGCGATTACCGTCCGACGCTCATCCTGATCGGGAGACAGGCGTTCGAGGCTGCTGATGGCGCTCGAGATCGTCAGGGCGGCCTCGTGAGTGCTGGCAACACGAGGTTGCAGTTCGCGGAGCATGCGAACCGCCAGCGTTATATCGCGAGGGACTGAGGGGCCACCGCGCCATGCGCGTCGCAAGGCGTCCAGCAATCGGTCGAAACGCTGATCGTTGCTCCGTGTAGCCGCAGAACTGGATTGACTGGAACGGATGGTCACGACACTGGTCCTGGAATGGAAAGCAGATGTGAGCGTCAACATGCAAACGCCCGTGTCTCTCGAATATTACCGCATGCCCGGCGGGACCCGAGACATCGACCTAGGCGACCGGCTTCTCGCGGATTGCGATCCCGACGGAGCCAGGGCCGATCTGCGTGGTGAGCGCGGTGCCGAACTGGACGCGGTGGATGTGGGACGCATCGACGAGCAGTTCAAGACGAGGAATCATCATCTCGACGTCTTCTGCGGGCGTGGTGCAGATGACGGCGATCGCGTCGATCGCTGGGATCGACTGTGCAAACTCGACCAACGTTTCGAGTGCCCTGGCGCGAGTACGGGCACGTTCGAACGGAATCACTTGTCCTTCGTCGATGCGTAGGACCGGTTTGAGCTGGAGGAACGACCCAAGCATCTCCGAGGCTTTGCCCACCCGGCCGCTACGGCGCAGGTGCTCCAGCGTCTCGACGAAAAAGACGACGTGGTTGAGGGTGATCTCCGATTGCAGCTGGCCGACGAGACGATCCGTTGACGCTCCCTGATGCAGGAGATCGACTGCGCGGAGCACTTGAAGACCGAGGCCGAACGAGGTGTTCAGCGAATCCACAACTGTGACGGCAACGTGATTTTTGACCGCCCTCCCCGCGATCGTTGCCGACTTTACGGCGGAACTCAATCGAGAGGAGATGAGAATCGCAACGACGGAATCGTGGTTCTCGGCGAGGTCCAGAAAAGCCTCCTCGAACGCGCGTGGCGACGGTGAAGACACCGATGGGATAGTGGTGCTATGTTCCATTCGTTCCACGAGTTCAACGGTCGAGACGTGCTCGCCGTCGTGAAACGAGCCGTGATCGAAGCGCATCGCGAACGGAACGATCGTGATGCCGAGTTCCCGCGCAAGATCGGTGGAGATATCGGACGTGCTGTCCGTGAGGATTGCGATCCGGTGGATGTCTGGCATGGATATCAAATCTCCTGCCTCTACGAAATTGGTGAGATCGTGAGAACAACCGGTTGTGCTCGTGTCCCCGGGCGTTGCGCGAATGGCAGCGTCCCTCTTGGTGTAGGCTACTTCAGAGATCGCCAGCGCGCACGCCACATGCAGGCCGGAACCCAACGTTCGGTGGCGAGTTCCACAGGCTGAAGTGGCGTGCAGCCTGAAGATATGCTAACCTACGTCTCTGTAAATGGCGCCGTCTTGGTGACGGCGCCGCTTTCACGTCCGAGTCGTTACGGGGACGTGACAGAGCAGAACCAACCAACATGAAACCGCTATCAACTTGTGCGCATGTGCGGGCATCTTCCAAGGTCGAGCACCCGAATCGCCGCAAGAGAGCAATCGAAGGGAGTTCGCCCATGGCCGGTAAATGCGACGTCTGTGGCAAGGCCAAGACATTTGGACATAACGTAAGTTTCTCGAAGCGACGCACGAACCGGGATTTCCGACCGAACGTCCAGAAGAAGCGATTCGTTGTCGATGGAGTTGGTGTCCGCGTCAACATCTGCACCCGCTGCCTGCGCACGATGAGCAAGCCCGGTCGAGCAGTCTAGCGGTTTGTCTGGCAGAAGCCACCTGCACGTGTCGGCAGTGGCGAACGCGTGACGATGGAATCGCGCCATATCCAAGACACCTTCCGTGTAACGGGAAGGGGGAGAATCAGGGAAGCGGGCATCTCAGGATGTCCGCTTTTCTGCGTTTGTCGACATCTTTCCCGGCGACGTGCAGGAAGCAGGCGTACCGACGAAAAGCCAGTACAATCCTGGAAGGTCAGACATCGTATTTCCCAGGTTCATCAAGGGGCGACTACACCGTGGTATTGTCGGCGCGCATCAAAATCGACATCGAACGAACGATCGGGAAGGTCGATCCCCGTATCTACGGCGGGTTTATCGAGCATCTCGGCAGATGCATCTATGGAGGCATCTACGATGAGGGATCCCCCTTGGCCAATGAGTCCGGCTTCCGAACGGATGTAATGGCTGCGGTTTCTGGTCTGCACATGCCGATCCTGCGATGGCCGGGGGGTAACTTTGTCAGCGGATATCACTGGACCGATGGCATTGGTCCACGGGGCGATCGGCCGCGCAGGATCGAATTGGCGTGGTCCCAGGAAGAATCCAACCGGTTCGGCACAGATGAATATATCGAGTATTGCCGGGCAATCGGGACCGAACCATACATCTGCGTCAATATGGGGACCGGGACGATCGATGAAGCCCAGAACTGGGTGGAATATTGCAACGGCACTGGGAACACGTATTGGGCCAACCTGCGCCGCCAGAACGGCCATGAGGAACCGTACAACGTCAGGTACTGGGGTCTCGGGAACGAGATGTACGGGAACTGGCAGATCGGCGCAACGGAAGATCCGACCGACTACGTCAAGCGGGCAAAAGAGTTCGCCAAAGTGATGTTGTGGATCGATCCGACAATCGAACTTGTCTCCTGCGGTTTGACTGGATGGCAGGATTGGGACCGGGTGGTGATTTCCGGATTGGCAAGATACATCCGATATCACAGCATTCACATTTATACCGGGAGCGACAACTTCGAAGAAAATGTCCTGGAACCACACATTGCGGAATACGCGATCGAGGCGTGCGCTGCGCAGATCCAGCGAATTCGAATACAGGACAACATCGCTTACGATATCAAGATTGCCTTTGACGAGTGGAACGTCTGGTACCGGTCCAATACCACCACCATCCTCGAAGAGCGCTATACCCTCTCGGATGCGCTTGCCGTGGCTGTCTTCCTCAACGCCTTCGTGCGCCAGGCCGATTCGATCGCGATCGCAAATCTCGCCCAAATGGTGAATGTGATTGCTCCCATCTTCACCTCGCCAACTGGACTTTTCCTGCAGTCGATCTACCATCCGCTGACGTTGGCGGCGAGTCATCTCCAAGGGACATCGCTCGATGTCTGGTATGACGGGGCAAGAATCTCGATATCAGCTGGTCCGGAATCGCGGCCGATCGTGAAACGCCTCGAAATGATAGGCCCCTTCCCTGTTATCGACGCCGCTGTGACCATGTCAGACGACAAGCGGACGATCACATTGTCGCTCGTCAACCGGTCCCAGACCGAGGAAGTAGACTTAACGGCCGATTTCGGTTTGGAGAGTGTCGATCGCATCATTTCGGTTGACGAGGTGAACGGTCCAGAAGTGGCATCGATCAACGACTTTGGTGCCGAGAACGTTGTGACGGTTACCAGTCGCACCGCCGTGAGTGCTGGGAGAATGGTGACGCTGATGCTCGCGCCTCATTCGCACACGGTAATGCAGGTTGCCCTCGTCCATTAGCTCGGGAGAAGAAGGAGTTAGGAACACGGGCCATGAACGTTGAGGCTATTGGAGAACTTCACCACATTACCCCGTTACGCAATCTCGATTCAATTTTGACCAGTGGGATTCGTTCTCCAGCCTCTCTTGGATTTCAGTATTCAAGTGGAATGGGCGATGATTCCATTAGGGAGCGACGGTCTATCTATCGGGTCCCAAATGGCAAGTTTCTGAATGAGCATGTCTATCTCTACTTTAATCCAAGAACACCACTGATGTTCAGGCATGTATCAGAGTGGAGAGCTCAGGCCAAGAAAAATCTTGTCCAAGGCGAGAACGCCTATTTTGACTTGATTGTGCTTAGAGTTTCAGTAGAGTTGTTGAAGCGAAGGGGGGTATATGTCTCATGCGGGAACCCAAGTCGTTCCAGTCCAAAGTTTGGAAGTCCTGACTTCATGATCGAAAAGCTAGACTTCAAGAGTGTGTATGCTCGCGAATGGAGCAGAAACGGAACAAAAAATGACCGAGTACACGAGCAAATACAGAGTGAAATTTTAGTCCCCGATTATGTTTCATGCAATCATATCATGGGTATCTACGTTGGACATTCAGCACAAATTCCTATGATTAAGCAGCTTTTCCCATCTATTGAGGTAGATGTAAGGCCTGATTTCTTCTTTGAACGGTCAGTCATCGTAGATCCGCGAAACCGAACAGGTGATTGGGCAAAATCGTTGGTGGTCAATGCCAATGGGGTACGAGACGTACAGTACTTGTTGAATCGGGCTTGGCACGTCGCCTTGGGTGAATCTGTCGTTGAGCATCCAGATGCTACGGACGACGATGTGGAAAGATAGTAAATGGATCAGGCCGCGATTCTGAACAGTCAATGCGTGGTGATTGTTTATGCAGTGTTAGTTCCTGGAGAACGCCTGATGGTTCCAGTGGTCCGCAGAACCATATCGCCACTGTTTATCCGTATTCCGAACTAGGAGGTGCCATCCGTCTGCCTGTGGTTTCGTAGCAAGGATTCGTGGTTCGAACCCACCGATCCCTCTGGCAGCAACGGATTTCGCTGTAGACTCACGGGCCATGTCCGCCCGGCGCCGCACATCTTGCAGGATGCAGTATACGGATTAAATGAAGCACCCAGCCTCACCGCTGCAAAATATTGGGACCCAAAAACCCGCCTCATACCAACATATTTTGATAAAAGGAGCTCGTGGAATAAATGAAACAACTTATGCAAGAAACCTTAAAAGATGGCTCTATCGGTGCGATCGACCGCGCAACCACTGGTCAATAGTCCATTTTCTCCTAAAACGAACTCTCAGTCTTTAATCTGGTTACGGGCTTACCTGGAGAATGGCTCGAGTCTGAGTACTTCAGTCGGCGGTTGTCCACCGTTCATCCAGTTCCACGCCCAATCCTGGTCCTTGCGGAACATGGACGTAGCCGTCCGCGTCTGGCTCGAGAGGGGTAGCAAGCAGCCCCTGAAACTCGCTTGCCTCCATAGCAGGCGGATCCTGCAAGAGTTCGATCCACGGCGAGTTTGGCATCGATGCGCTCAGGTGGAGATGCGTTGCCACTCCGAACCCGTTGCCGCCGTGATGGGGTGCGATCGGCTTGCCGTGCATCTCCGCGTAGGCGCCGATCTTCCGCAGCATGCTCATCCCGCCGCATACCAGTGCATCGGGTTGGAGTACGTCGTAGCACTCCTGGTCGATCAGCGCCCTGAACTCATGGAGGCCGATATTGTTCTCGCCTCCTGCGATCGGAACGTCGGTAGCTGCTACCAACCGGCGCAGGTTGTCGAAATCGTAACGCGGGAGAGGTTCTTCGAGCCACGCCACATCGAGGTCGACGAGGTGTCTCGCGGTCGCAAGTGCCCGATCGTAGCCCCAGAAGACGCTGCGTTCGGCACCTGGAGTGCCCGGTTCCTGCGCCTGATTGGCGTCGACCATAATGTCCATCTGGTCGCCGACTGCCTTCCGGACCGCCTCGACCTGTGCGATATCCTCACGTATGGTGTTGGCATGGAGGCGGAGCTTGATGGCCCGATATCCACGCTCAAGCAACCGAAGGGCGTCGTCGGAGCGTTCATCGGGCGTACGCACCTCGACCATGCTGGCATACGCTTTCACGCGGTCCGTATGTGCTCCCCAAAGTTTGGAGAGGGGTAACCCTGCCACCTTGCCCGTCAGATCCCACAGTGCCATCTCGACGCCGCATGCCATCGGTATCGCGGCGAATCCTCCAGCCGAGTTGACGATCGTGCGCACGATCGGCTCGATGTAAGATGGATCCGCGCCCGTCAGGAGCGGACTGACGATTTCCCGAACGACTTCCGGATTTCCGCGGCTCGCCCCAATTCCGGTCACGCCCTCATCGGTGTGGACGCGATAAATTGTCGCTGAGGACTCCTTCCACACCGTACCCGGCGACCAGGCTGGACGCAGTTCGTTCGTGTACGGCGTGCGGATCACCTTTGCTTCGATGCTCGTGATCTTCATTGGTCCTCCTTGATGTCGGCGTAACGATATGTCGGGGCTGCCACATCGTGCGCTCGGTGAAATCAGTGTGGCGACATCGTCTCCGAATTCGAGAGTTCTGGCAATCGTGTCTCGCCTTCCATTTCCAACGCGGCGCGGATCTCGGTCCGCACCCAGTCGTCTGGCTCTGCATGGAGGCGGGTGTCAAGCGATCTCCGCCCCGATACGCCGCCGATTTTGCCCAACGCCCAGGCAGCATGCCCACGTACGAGCGGTTCGTCATGCGTGGAAAGTGCGCGGGCAAGCACGGGGATGTCCGTGTGGCTTCCAACATTCCCAAGTGCGATCGCGGCATTGCGAGCGAGGCCACGTCGTTTCGTGCGGGGAACAGGCGTACCGAAATACGTAGCGCCAAATTCAAGATCGGACATTGCGAGTAACCAATGCAGCGAGGGATAGGCATTGTCAATACTCGCGGGTATGAGTTCGGCGTCGTCGGCCAGTCTCGCCGCGCCGGTATACGGACAGACCTCCTGACATACATCGCAGCCGTATACCCAGTTCCCCATCTTCGAGCGCATATCGCGAGGGATAACGCCGCGTTCCTCAATCGTGAGAAACGAAATGCAAGTAGGTGCGTCGATGGTATACGGGGCGATGATCGCCCCGGTGGGGCATTTGTCGATGCAGATCGTGCAGCGACCACAGTTCTTGTCCATCGGGGCATCGGGAACGAGATCGAGATCGAGAATCATCTCTCCCAGAAGCAGCCACGACCCGTGGCCCGGAGAGATGATGCATGCGTGTTTCCCGTACCAGCCCAGCCCAGCCCGGGCAGCTACCGCTCGCTCGACGATCCGTGCGGTATCGACGAGCAGGCGACCTTCGATCTCACGTCCGAGGAGGTCTTCCAAGGCTCCGTGAAATGCCTTGAGACGCCGCTTGATAACCCGATGATAATCACGCCCCCATGCGTAGCGCGATATTCGGCCCCGGAGAACTCCGTCGTTGGGCATGGATGTCGGACCGGGCCAATAGCTGAGGCCTACCGAGATGATAGACATTGCTTCTGGATGAAGATTGCGGACATCCGCCGAGAAGTGCGCACGTTCAGAGGTGAACCAGTCCATTCCCGCCACATGTCCGGCTTCGATATGCCGATCCAGGTGCGCTGCCACCTCCGGGAACGGATCTGCACTGGTTACCGCGCTCACCGCGAGCCCTGCGCGGACAGCGAGAAGCTTGACCTGTGCCGTCAGCGCGGCCCGAGGATCGGAAGGCTCGATGCGTAGTGGGATAATGGATGGGATTGGGGAAGAAGGTGCGTTCATCCGCGAAGTATAGAGCGGACGGCATTCTCGTCGGCGGCGAGGGTATCGGCGATCGTTGACCACTCCTCACGGCGGGCAACGCATACCGCAGAATGGGCAATGATTGTGGAAATATCGAGGGAAGGCGAATCGGAGGGCAGCGATATCGTGTGAAGCGGCTCACCAGCGGCCGCAACCTTCAGTGATCGACGGTCATCGACCAGAATCGCCGCTCGCAGATTGACCCCGCGCATGCGATCATGGATTTCCGTAAGAGCCAACAGCGCATCGTCAGCGTCGGACATCCCCTTAAGCTGAAGGGTGTCGCCGATCACTGTGTCAAAACGCATGACGACTTCCCGCTCGAATGACGAGAGCGGACCCCGCACGTAATTCAGCGTTCCAAAGAGATGCACGTCCGGCTTTGTGTGAGCGGGAAGATCTGTCAGAAAAAAGCGCAATGCAGGGTCATTGAAATCCATGACGACAACGTCGTGGTCGAAGAGTCCCCAGATGTCGATTGTGTCTCCGTTGCGAATGGCGGTCATGTCACCCGGGCCGCCGCGATGCGTGACGACGCCTGTTATGTCTAAGGCGGTCAATGCATCATCCAACGCCGTCGCCGTCGCCTGATCGGGAGCCACGACGCGAAGCGTGACGTCTGTATCCGGCATCCTTTTTATTGCGCGTGCTATGGCGCCCGAGCGGGTCAAACTGCCGTCGTCAGCCATCGTCGTTTCTCCGATGATTGCGATTCGGACCCGCTTCAAGAGCCGCTCGGCGCGAATGCAGCTGATGATTGGAGTGAACCAGTTCTCGTGAAGATCTGGAAACCGGAAATCATATCGGGGAGATCTCCTGTTATTGACCGAAGGGGAGTAATGCCGAACGTCCATTGTGTTATCGTCATGATACTCCGGCATCGCATTCCAGGAATGAACAGGAGCGCTTGGTAGACGGGCGCGCAATCCACAATCCATTCAACGATCGCCCCACATCTCGCACGCGTTGCCAGTTGGATGGGGACGATCTCATGAGCTTCGGCCTGCGAACGGGTATCATTCAAACATTATGGGGACCGACATCCCGTTCTCAGTGGATGTGATGCAAGGATGAACTATGCGAAAGCCAGGCCTCGCAACCCGTGCTACGCCGACGACAGGATCGTTGCTGGGAGAATGGATCCGCAAGGCCCGGATTGAACAAGCGATGAGTCAGCGAGCGTTAGCCGACCGGTCCGGGTTGAGTCGCTCATATGTCTGCGATATCGAGCGTGGGCGTGGAGCCGAGCCGAGCATGACGACGCTCGACAAGCTGGCATCCGCGTTGGGTTCATCGCGGGCCGACCTGATGACGGCAGCCGGGTTGATCGAACAGCGGGGTTCAGCGCGCGAGACCGACGACGAACGTCGGTTGCTGTCGGTGTATCGTGACCTCAGTGACCAGGGTCAAGCGACAGCCATGCGCTTCATCCGCTTTCTCCAAACTGACGAACAGCGATGGACGCAACCGAATTTGCTGGATGGTATGACGGACAGCGATGTGCCGGCTATTCGCAGACAGAACGGTCCGATGCTTTTCGACATGGCGGAAGCCGATTAGATTGGCCGTCAGAGCACTTTCGTGATACGGACCTTGTGAAAAGAGAGATCTGTGTTCAAGATCCCGACCGACGTCATGTTGTGGGGGTAAATGCACGTCACACAAATATCCCCCGCCGCATGCGGCCGGGGATATTTGTGTGACGTGCAGTTGTAACCTGTGCGATGGCTAGACTTGCGCTTGTACGGCGGCGTCCGTGAGGGCAGAATCGGCAGCGAGTTCGCTCCCGTCAGACTGACCTGTACGAGCCGTGAAAGCTTCGAGCCGACGCTGTCGCTTCGACTTCTGACCAGCGTTGGCGGCGGCGGCTTCGAGACGCTTGGTGAAGCGCTCAACCTGACCGGCGGAGTCGACGATACGCTGCTCGCCCGTATAGAACGGGTGGCATACGCTGCACAAATCCGTGCGAAGTTCCTTCTTGGTCGACTTGGTCATGAAGACGTTGCCGCAGGAACAAGAAACAGTGGCGTCAATATAACTCGGATGAATTCCCGGCTTCATAGTATGTGCACTCCGTCGTTGGGGTAGGCGAACTAGTCAGCCGCAACTGCTGCGACAAGCTCAGGCGTGAGAAGCTCTGGGCCTCCGCCAACGGGATAAATTTCGGGCGGATAAACACTGATCCGTCGCTTCAAACGTGAAACTGGTTCGAACCGAACCACACCATCGATCTTGCTGTAGATCGTGTGGTCCTTACCGATACCAACGTTCTGGCCGAGCCAGAACTGGGTGCCGCGCTGCCGAACAACGATGGTGCCGGCGCGGACGAGTTGACCGTCTGCGCGCTTGACGCCTAGCCGTTGCGATTGGCTATCGCGACCATTGCGGGTACTACCCGCACCTTTTTTATGAGCCATGGTGGAATGATCTCCTCATCTCCGTGCCGGTCTCGATCCAGGATCGAACAACCCGGTATCGGAACCTACCCGGAAATGCTCGTGATCGTCAGGCGCGTGAGCTCCTGTCGATGTCCGGTTCGACGACGGTATCGCTTCTTGGCCTTGAACTTGAAAATAATGATCTTTTCGCCGCGATTATGCTCGTCGACAAATGCAGTCACATTCGCCCCGTCAACTACTGGGGTACCTATGCGAGTTGAACCATCACCACCAAGGAGAAGAACGCGTTCGAGGTTGATGACGCTTCCAGCATCTACCGCGAGGCGCTCTACCGCAATGTGATCACCGACACCGACTCGATACTGTTTTCCACCGGTCTCTATAACAGCATACGGCTGGGTTACCTGCACGGATGTATCCGGCTTGGTTTTGGCCTTGCGTGCTGTCGTATCTGCAGGGATCTCCGGCGCATTCTCTGCTACTGGAGTCTCTGTCACGTTTTCTGAATCCGTCATCTCGTAAAATCCTGCCCAGTTAAGGCACTACCCAGCAGTAGACAGCAAGACCGCCCAGTCCAGTGATGCCTCGATCTCAACGGGTAGTGCGCTGATGAGATGAGCCAGCGGTTGTATGGCTACAAAGCTCACGACACAAAACGGGGTGCTCTTGGCACCCAGACAGTGCAGTATAGCATAGGAAGTCAGAACGCTCCGTTTGGATTCGCTATCCGTTTTCTTGCAGCTCTCGACGAGAAGGATGTCCTTCCCACCGGCTGCTCCACGATCAGGGAATCGATCCGCTGTTCATGCCAAATACTTACCTGAATCATCGACGGGAACGGGTAGAGGCGGCCCGTTTTGAACGTACGTGGGGTGCCTTGGTGCACGTCGCGTTTGCTGCGATGCAAGAATCAACAGAGGCAGTGATACATAGAGCAGGAGTACTGCGTGGGAGAATGGCTTGAATCCGATTTGGGCCATGCCTAGAATCAGAACGACACTGGCACTCGAGTTGCTTCCGCAGCATTGCCTTCCTTTTTTATCGTGCCCTTCATGTCAGGTCAAGTCGTGATCGAATCAGCGCTCTCGAAACAACTTCGCGTCGCTCGCCCGGACCTTCTTCTTGGAACGAGAGGAAGTGCGCTGGCTCTATGGCAAGCCAATGCCGTGCGCGGATGGTTGCTCGCACGAGATGGAAACCGGCAAATCGAACTCTCTGTCATTACGTCGGATGGAGATCGCGACAAGCAGTCTCCATTAATGACGATTGGCGGCCGGGGCGTTTTCACGTCCGCCTTGCAAGAGGCGTTGTTGGCCGGAGAGATCGACCTGGCGGTCCATTGTACCAAGGACCTTCCAGGAATCACCCCCTACGGTCTGGAAATCGCTGCGTTCCCCGAGCGGGAGACCTCTCTCGATGCGTTGATCTCCAGACACAACGTCGGCCTTCAGCTGTTGCCGCCATCTCCGATCATTGGGACGTCTTCGCGACGGCGAGCAGTGCAGATCCTGGCGCTTCGTCAAGATGCCAGGATCGTTGATCTGCGTGGCAATATCGATACACGGATACGAAAGTCGCGAACCGATTCCTACGATGCGATCGTGCTCGCCGCGGCTGGTCTCGCGCGGATGGGCTGGGAATGCGAGATCACGGAATTGCTGCCGATCGAAACATTCACACCGGCTCCAGGTCAGGGTGCACTTGCTGTTGAGACTCGCTCCGCTCCGGATGCTGGCTGGGCACACGTCCGCGAACTGGATAATGCGGATGTCCGCCTCACCGTGATGGTTGAGCGAGCGTTCCTGCAGGGGGTAGGTGGGGGGTGCACTACTCCGATTGGCGCTCACGCCGCCATAGTGGGGCAGAGAGGGCGGAAGCGCATCGAATTCCATGCCATGCTCAGCAATGACGAAGGCACTCGTCTCGAGCGAATCCGGGAGGAGTTCTCTCCTGAAACGGCGACGGACGAGGTCTTTGCACTCGCACAGCGCATGTTGCATTCGGTCCAGCCGTCCTGGGCGGGAGTGTCGTTTGCGACGGTCGAACATGGGGGTAAATCTCCTGTCCATGGAGCGCGCGTCCTGGTGACCGGAACTCCGAATGTCGTAGACGCGCAGATGGCGATGCTGCACACGTTCGGTGCTGATCCCTTCTTCTTTCCCACGGTTCTTATCGAGCCGGTCACCGACGCGACCGAACTCGACAAGGCGATGGCGGATGTCGCCGCCGGTACATATGATTGGGTCGTCTTTACGAGCGCGAATGCGGTCTCGGCGATCACGAATCACGTTGCTGCAGGTCTCAGGATCAATGCGAGGGTGGCTGCGGTCGGCGTGCGAACAATGGATGCCCTGAGCGACATCGGGATTCAGGTCTCGCTTGTGCCGGAGCGAATGAGCGCTACGGGTCTGCTTGCGGCAATGGCATCGGAATCACTCGCTGGCAAAAGGGTTCTGCTCCCGACGTCCAGTCTGGCGCGGCTCGCGCTCGCGGATGGTCTTCGCACGATGGGCGCAGTCGTTGGTGTTGTTACCGCCTATCACAATGTTGCCGTCACGGCCGTGGCAGAGGGGACCATCGCGTCACTGAAGGAACATCAGACGAACGCCGTGATGCTTTCGTCGCCCTCGGCCGTCGCGAGCCTGGTTGATCTGCTCGGCGCGGACATCGCGACGATCTCGGGGGCGTTTTTTATCGCCATCGGAGAGCCGACCGCGGCAGCCATGGCCGCCGCCCATCTCCCGGTCCACGGCGTTGCGAGCGAGCCGACAGTGCATGGCATGATCGACGCCCTGCTTGGGTGCTATGGAATCGAGCAGGACGTGCCGGGACTATCGGAGCCGTCGGTTCTGACTACTGGAGGAGGACAACCCGCATGAGCACAGTGGCTCGATCACCTGAAACCCAAGAATTGCCGAACTTCACCCGCACCCGACGTTTGCGTCGGTCGCCGCAGATTCGCGCATTCGTGCGTGAGAACGAGTTGTGGACAAGAGACCTTATCTACCCGCTGTTCATTGCCGAGGGAACCGGTATCTGCCACGAGATCGCTTCGATGCCGGGGCAGTTTCAACTCTCCCTCGACAATTTGCCTGCAGAGCTTGACGAGCTGAATGCGCTCGGCGTGCCCGGCGTGTTGCTGTTTGGTATCCCGGAGTACAAGGATGCAATCGGCAGTGGCGCGTTCGATGATGGCGGGATCGTGCAGCAGGCGGTTCGGCTGATCAAGGAACACTCGCCGGAAACCCTTGTGATAACCGATGTCTGTGCGTGTGAATATACCGATCATGGCCATTGTGGCGTGCTCATCGATGGGGACGTCGATAACGACCAGACGCTCCCTCTGCTGGCACGGACTGCGATCAGTCACGCGAGAGCGGGGGCGGATATCGTTGCGCCGTCCGACATGATGGACGGGCGGGTCGCGGTCCTCCGCGAAGCGCTCGATGGCGCAGGCTTCGCTGGCGTGCCCATTATGTCCTATGCAGCCAAGTACGCATCGGCCTACTATGGTCCCTTCCGGGACGCTGTCAGCAGCACCCCGAGTTTTGGTGATCGCCGTTCGCATCAGATGGACCCGGCGAATTCGCGGGAGGCGATGCGTGAGATCGAGATCGATCTTGAGGAAGGTGCGGATCTGATCATTGTGAAGCCTGCGCTCTCCTACCTCGACATTCTCCGCGCAGCGCACGATCGGTTCGATGTGCAACTCATCGCCTATAACGTGTCCGGCGAATATGCCATGGTCAAGGCAGCGGCGCAGTTAGGCTGGATCGACGAGCGCCGCATCACGCTGGAGACGTTGCTTTCGATGAAGCGGGCGGGTGCGTCGAGAATAATTACCTACCATGCAAAGGATGTCGCACGCTGGCTTCAAGAGGAATAGACCGTTTGGGCACCTTAGAGGGAATCCGGTTGAATGGAGTGTGAACCGGCAGCGCAGGAGCCGATCATATCGACTCCCTTGGGGAATCGACCTTAAGTCGATCGGGCTGAGATTCCTGCGGGGCAGTCAAACTGATACAGATCCTGTGGGAAGTCACCTTATATAGGTCTTGCACGGAGTCAAACCAGCCCCTGCAGCCTCTCGCCAGCGACGTTTGACACAATGAGTTTTTGAGGTAACGATTTGGCGGGGTACATGACGGCAAAGCAGCAGGTGAGCGGATCAGAGGAATATGTATCGGAGATGACTGGAAGCGCGCGCTTTATGGCCGCTGCCCATCGCCGACCGGTGGATCGAACGCCCGTCTGGTTCATGCGACAGGCTGGTCGATGTTTGCCAGAATACCGCGCGTTGCGGCAACGCCATGACTTCCTGACGGTTGCCCGCACGCCGGAGCTCGCGGTCGAAGCGTCGCTGATGCCGGTCGATCGGCTTGGTGTCGATGGGGCGGTGCTGTTTGCTGACATCATGCTCCCGCTCGAAGGTATGGGCGTCGAGTTCGAAATCAAGCCGGGCGTCGGGCCCGTGATCGCGCATCCAATCCGGACCGCCGAGGATATCGAGAGGATTCGGGTCGTCGATCCGGAAGAAGGCACGCCGTATGTTCTGGAGGCGATCCGACTCCTGCGGCGAGAGCTTGGCGAACGGGCGGCTGCGTTGGGATTTGCCGGGGCGCCGTTCACGCTCGCGTGCTACCTGATCGACGGCCGACCGACCAAGGAATACCCGCTTGCAAAGTCGATGATGATTGGCGAGCCGGAGCTCTGGCATGCGCTGATGACGAAACTCACGGATATCACGATTCGGTATCTCAAGGGTCAGATAGCAGCCGGCGCCGATGTCGTCCAACTCTTCGATTCGTGGCTCGGCCTCCTTGGCCCTAAAGAATTCGGCGAATTCGTCCTGCCCTACACCTCGCGCATCTTCGCGGAACTCCAGGGCCTTGCCCCGACAATTCATTTCAGCACGGGAACTGTCCAGCTGCTCTCTCAGATTCGCGATGCGGGTTCGGACATGGTGAGCGTGGATTGGAGACTACCGATCGGGGAGGCGTGGCAGCGGCTCGATTTCCGGACGGGCATCCAGGGAAACCTCGATCCCTCGATTATTCTTGCGCCTTGGGAAGCCGTGCGCGCGAACGTCGATGCGATTCTGGCAGATGTCGGTGGACGTCAAGGACACATCTTCAATCTCGGTCACGGTATTCTGCCGCAAACCGATCCCGACCAGCTTGCCCGAATCGTTGACCACGTTCACGCGTCGTCTAATCGTCTGGCAACCTGAACCGTCTTCAGGCTGATGTGACCGGCTGGAAAAAGCGGCACGTGTCTGGGAGTTCGCTGGACCGCCGGGCGCCTGAATTGTCATGGTCCTCTGGCACCTGCTAGAGCGATCGGACGTTTTGGCAGCGCATCGGCTGCTTGTGCAGGGGCAGACGCTGTTCTCGGCTTTCACGTGAAGCTTGAGAACATCGGCAGGAGCAAGATCTTCAATCGATGCCGTTTCCATGTGCGATTTAAAGACGGGTGCCATCAAGACGCTATGGCGGGTGATTGTTCCCAGACTCTCCCTTGACTGTGGACATCGATTTTCCATCGCCATCGCCATGAGGTTGTCTTCGAGCCTCTTTCGGTTCGAGAGGTGGGCCCAACGGTGGCATGAGAAATCGATGCGCGAGCCTATCATGTCATGGGTATGCGGCGTCTCTCGGCTCGCATGGCTTGCTTGACTCCAGCCGAATGGGCCGATGCGCCATCAGCTCGCGCGCCAAACACGCCTTCAAACGGAGACGCTTTTCGACGCGCCCACGGAAGAGGCGTTACTCAAGGGTCGTGACAGCGCCTGTCATGTGCCATCAGGCCGTATGGAATGCTGGTCTCAAAAGGAGCGTGCCTGAGGAAGTTGTTGCCGATGTCGAGACATCTGAGCTGAAGTATTCTGCACATCAGGACACAGGGTGATGGACCTCCGATCGTGAGGAATCCCTCGCTTCCAGAAGCAACGCCGGTACAGGCACCAGGTAATTGCTCGGACTGGGGAGAACAATCATGACCGTCAAACTTCTCGTTGTTATCGATATCTCGCCAGATGCACGAGCCAGATTGGAATCGAAGGGGTTCGAGGTCCTCCTCGCCGGCGAGCTTGGAGGGCGGGCTGCAGCGGTTGCCCAAGCAACCGACGCCCGAGCGGTCCTTACAAACGGATCGCTTGGGTTGCGAGCGGAAGAGATCGCCGCGTTGCCCAAACTCGAAATTATCTGTGCGATCGGAGCCGGCTACGAAATGATCGACGTTGCCGCGGCCGCTACAGGCGGAATCGTGGTAACAACCGGACGCGGCACCAACGCGATTGCCGTTGCCGATCATGCCTTCACGCTCTTGCTCGCAATTGCGGGAACGATTGTCCCCAGCCACGAGGCCGTCCGAAAAGGAGGATGGTCCAATTTCTCGTCTCCGCAAAGGGATGCCGCGTCACCAGGGGTGCGAAGCGACTTTCCCTACAAACGGGTCGGGGTGACTGGCCGGAAGCTCGGCATCTTCGGGTTGGGCATGATCGGTCGCGAGATCGCAAAGCGCGGCGCGTCGGGTTTTGACATGGACGTCGCCTATCACAATCGAAAGCCAGTCGCCGACACTCCCTATATCTACATGGCTTCGCTGGGCGAGCTTGCAGAATGGGCGGATTTTCTCGTGGTGGCGGCCCCCGGTGGACCGGACACCTACCATGCCGTGAACGCTGACATACTTGATCGTCTTGGAACGGATGGATTCGTGGTCAACATTGGTCGTGGGACGGTGCTCGATACACATGCGCTCATCGATGCACTGCATGAAGGACGAATCGCGGGTGCGGCGCTCGATGTCGTTGAGGGTGAGCCTGAGATCCCGGCCGAGTTGCTCGCTGTGCCGCGACTGCTGCTCACCCCGCACATGGCGGGGCGAACCGCGGACGCCATCTCTGCCATGGTCGATCTGGCGGTGAGCAACCTTGTCGCATTCTTTGCCGGAGACAACGTGCTGAATCGGGTTGGGACTGAAACCGTCGCCTGATTTCAGGGCACGTTAACAGTTTCAGCCAATTCGTACCCGATCATGCTCGCGTGGTCGATACACTCAAACGCTGTCGTGCGGCAGCCTCCCGTATACTCATGGTTCGTGGCTGATTCGGCAGACCGGAATCGGGCGTCATCGGAGTCGCCGGAGCGGAATGTCGGAGTCATGCAGAGGTAAGTTTGGAAAACAGATCGCTCGTTCTGGTTGTAGATGATGAAGCCACAGTCCGGGAAATGATTGCGATCAATCTTCGGCGAGAGGGCCTGAAGATTGCATTTGCGGGATCTGGACCCGAGGCTGTAGAGCAGGCTCGTGCCTTGCGTCCCGACCTGATCGTTCTCGATGTGATGCTTCCCGGGATGGACGGTTTCGAGGTTTGTAGAGTCGTACGTGAACAGTCCACCGTTCCGATTCTGCTCCTTTCGGCCCGCGCCGAAGAGATCGACCGTGTGGTCGGACTGGAAATTGGTGCCGACGACTATCTCACGAAGCCCTTCGCAATGCGAGAGCTGGTTGCACGCGTTCGTGCGATGTTGCGCCGGACGCGGATGCTGACGCCCGTTGCGGCGGTGGCCGTGCCTCAGTCAGACGACAGGCAACCGAGCTCCATCCCGGAGCTGAGCCCCCCGGTTGCGCCCGGTTCGATCGTGACGGGGGACATGCTCATCGACATTCCACGTCGCCTGGTCCATATCGCAGGAGAGGTGGTCGCCCTCAAATCCCGGGAATTCGAGCTCCTGCTTTACTTCATGCGTCATCCAGGCATTGTTCTGTCCCGGGACGCTTTGCTCCGTGAAGTTTGGGGTTACGATTATCCGGTCGATACGAGAACCGTTGACGTCCATATCCGCTGGCTGCGCCAAAAGATAGAAATCAATGCCAGTGCTCCTCTTCGGATCATCACGGTGCGCGGGCATGGCTACCGGTTCGTGCCGATCAATGCGGCCTGAACGGCCCGACAGGTGACTTTCTCATGATTCAGGAGAGCGGTGACGCCGCTGATAGTCAACTTCGGGCCGCGAAACCGGCGGGTTGGGGGCGGTTGCTTCCCTATGGACTACGCGTTCACCTCTCGTTGCCGTTTGTCATATCAACCGTCCTCGTCCTCATTCTGCTGGCGCTCTTTCTCGGCAACCGGGCGCGCGATATCTACATGGATCGACTGGAAGGTGAGCTTTTCACTCAGGCAACGCTCCTCGCGGACGATGCCGGGCGCGGGATGACCGGAACCAACGCCGACGATGCGGTGATCGCCATCGTGCACGATCTTGGCGGTGTCATCACCTCTCGTTTGACGATCATCGATGCATCCGGACGCGTGATCGCGGATTCCGAAGCCGACCCTGCCACGATGCAGAATCACAACACACGACCAGAGGTGATTGGCGCACGGGCGACAGGCCAAGGCGAAGCGGAGCGCAGAAGCGCGACCGTCGACAGGGATTTTCTCTATCTCGCAGTGCCCATCAAGCAGGTGCCCGGTGCCGTTGCGCGGGTCGCAGTTCCACTGCAGGACGTCGATCTCGTTGTCGCGAGAATCCAGCGCTACATCGCCGTTGCCGCGACCATCGCGATCCTGATCGCGATACCCATGTCACTTTTCATGGCGGGCAGGATCGTGCGCCCACTGGATGAACTGCGAGAACAGGCAATTGCCGTCGCAGGCGGTGATCTCATGGCTCGCGTGAAGCCAGACCCGACCAAAGAGATAGGTGATCTTGGTCGCGCGTTCAATTCCATGACATCAGAGCTGCAGACATCACTCGACACCGTCGAGCGAACCGGCTTGCGACTGGAGGCAGTGTTGGCGGGATTGGCTGACGGTGTCATCTTGACCGATGTCGATGGTCGCGTCGTACGCATGAATCAGGCGGCGGAAGACATGCTGGAGAGCAATGAGCGAAGCGCCAAGGGACGACCGTACACACAGGTATCGCGCGATCATGAGCTTGCGCGGCAGTTGGCCGGAGTCCTCGACGGCAAGCCGCAAAGCGATGTCACGATCGAGCACGGTCTGGATCGCATGGTCCTGCAGGCGACGGCGCGTGTCATCGAGGGATCGCGAGAACGACTGGGCCTCGTTGTGTTGAGAGACGTGACGCGCTTGCGACAGCTGGAGTTGATGCGCCGCGATTTTGTTGCCAATGTCTCGCACGAATTGCGAACGCCGCTGACGTCGATCCGGGCCCTGACCGAGACGCTCGAGGCAGGAGCGATTGACGATCGGGAGATGACGGATGATTTTCTTGCTCGAATCCTGGGCGAAGTGGATCGGCTGACCGCACTTGTCGAAGATTTGCTCGATATGGCACGGCTGGAGGCAGGGAGATCCCCACTGGATCTGCAGATGGTCGATCCTGGCGAGGTCATTCGGCATGGAGCGGATCGGTTGCGCCCCCAGGTCGCACGCGCTCGATTGTCCATGTCGGTGGACGTTTGCGAGGGACTGATACCGATCTCCGTCGATCGGACCAGGATCGAGCAAGTGCTGCTTAATCTCGTGCACAACGCGATCAAGTTCACGCCCGCCGGCGGCAGGATCGCCATCATCGTCACTCGCGACGAGCGCTTCGTGACGACTACTGTCCGCGATACCGGCGTGGGAATATCCGAGGTCGACCAGGCGCGTATCTTCGAGCGCTTCTACAAGGCGGACAAGGCCCGGCATTCGGAAGGGACTGGATTGGGTCTCGCGATCGCCAAGCATATCGTCCAACTGCACGGTGGACAGATCACGGTGGAGAGCACTCCGGGGGAAGGAGCGAACTTCCGATTCAGCCTGCCGATAAGCTCGTCCGTCTCGAAGAGGCCACGGGTGATCGAACCGTCACTGTAATCTGGACGACGCAAAATTAATCTGCTTTCAACACCACGGCCGTCGATCTGGCGACAATTGAGTGAATGGCATCTGTATCTGCACTCGATTGGTCACCGACATGCGACACGAAAACGGTCCCGAATTCATCACCCGTGTTCTGCTTCTGGAAGACGACGGGCTGCTCCAAGAGCAATTGGTCAGCATGATGAACGACGGGTCGTACTGCGTGCGGGCTGTCAAGTCTCCGGAAGATGCGCTGGCTATTCTCGGCTCCGGGTGGGAGCCGTCGGTGGTCGTCATCGATCTCTTCCTGCCGACCTCCGAAGTTTTGGGGGTTGGACGCGCGTTACGTTCGAACTGTGCCGTTCCCGTTCTTGTGGTGGTGCCCGGCTCTGATGATCGCATGCTGGCGGGCGAGACGAGCCCGCGCGTGCATGTCCTTCGACGACCACTCACGTCGGCGCAGATTCTCGGCCATATCGAGCGGGTGATGACTCGCCGGACGCGCCTGGCAATTCCCGCGATTGGCTCGCTCTCCTATGTGCCGGGCACGCTGGCATGCACGATCGGGCGCGAGAGAATCGATCTCGGAAGCGATGAGGCATTGCTGCTCGAGCAGTTGATGCTGCATGCTGGAACCGTGGTATCCCGAAGCGATCTCTTTGCGCTGCTGGCGGGATTCCATCGCGATCTCGACCTGCGGATTGTGGACGTCTACCTGGTGCGGCTGATGGTCAAAATCGGATCCAAGCATGGAGTTTCCGTTCGTCTCTCCTCGAATCGTGCCGGGTACATCCTTGCCGTTGACGAGGTCGATCTGTCAATCAACCCAGCCACTTTTTCCGCAGAAGGTGCGGAGTCTCTTTCCGCCTGACGTGAACGAGACGCTGCCTTTTCAGACGACAACGACATTCATGCGACCAGGAAGTGACTCCGGTGCGCGCAGAGCGAAGACGATGCCGGACATGAGAAGCAGTGCCGCAGTGAAGGCGAGCGCAAGTTCCGGAGACCGAACATCAGAGATCACGCCGAGCAGCAGCGGCCCCACGACATATCCAAGATCGGCGACCGTGCGATAGATGCTCATCGCGGGGGCGATCATGTTCCGGGGAGCGAGGTCGGCCGCATAGGCCGCCGGTGCCGCACCCGCTACTCCCGTCGAAATGCTCCAGAAAAACGAGGCGACCAGGAATGTCGTGAGGCTACCCGCGAAGGCGAACAGCATCATCGCCGCTGCGGACAGGATCGCCGATGGGACGATCACTGCCTTGCGGCCAAACCTGTCGACCAGTATCCCTGAGGGATAGACGAGCAGGAGACCGACAACGCTGATCATGCCGATCCCGAACCCGATCTGATCGGGAGCGAGGCCGATATCGTTCTTGGCGAGCAACGGAATGACGTTGAAAAGGCCGCCTGTGCGTGCGAAGAACGCGACGAAACTCACGATACTGATAAGCAGAAAGCCGGGTGTCGCGGCCAGGACGTGAACCTGTTGCCTGAAACTCGGCTTCGATGGCGCGGGACGGATTTGGTCCGTCGAGACCACCAATGATGCAATTGGCCTGGTCTCCGGCACGAACACGAGCGCGAGAACCGTGACGAGAGCGGCCAAGCCCGCGTTCGCCCAGAGGGGACTGCTCAAACTCACATGGGTTGCGAGCCAGCCCCCGGGGAACGATCCTGCACCCACAGCGAAGATGAAGACGCCCTGATAGATGGCCATGACGCGACCGCGATTCTGCGGAGTCGCGATGTCAGCCAGGACGATCTGGCCTGCCGTCAGCACGAAGGCGCCACCAGCGCCCGCAATAAACCGAGCGATCAGGAAGGTCTCATAGTTCGGGGCGAGGGCGCAGAGGATCGTCCCGGCGACGGTAATCGCACCGCCCACGGCGAGCGTCGATTTGCGTCCCGCCTTGTCGGCAAGCTGACCAGCGGGCACGTTGATCAGAAATCGGGCGAATCCATATATCGCGATCGTCAAGCCAATCGCGGTTTGACTGACGTCGAAATCCTCGGCGTAGAGCGCGATGACTGGCACGACCGCGCCGAAGCCAAGCTGGTTAGCGGCGATCAGAATGCACATCCAGATCAGGATGGTTCGTGATTCAGGTTTGAGATCGAGCCGGCGCATGTCTCTCAAGGGGATACTTTCACTCATACCGGCTCACTGACCACGCGTTCCCAGCCCCAGCTTCACAGTAATCCACGAATCGCACAAGCATGCAGGGATACCGGTGGAGTTGGCTCGGAACGTTCACGTATCATGGAGGCATGCGTGTGCGGCGCCTGATCGTGCGAGAGAATTTGCCTTATGCCCGACCGATACGATGACGCGTCCACGACGAGGTGAACGAGGAGTTCGCAGCTTGCCGACGAATACAACAGGATTCCCGGACTCCGAGGGTGTTCCCGAATTGCTTGGATCGCGATACGAGGTCGAGGTCGAGATCGGATCTGGAGCGTTTGCGACGACCTTTCGGGGCCGTGATCGACGTCTCGATCGGGCCGTCGCGATCAAGATCCTCAGCCGGGAGTTTTCTCAGGATTCACTCTACGTCCAGCGGTTCGCACGCGAAGCGCAAACCGCTGCATCGATCTCCAACGCCAACGTCGTCGATGTCTATGACTTCGGGCAGGAAGGCGACGTTCTGTATATCGTCATGCAGTATGTGGCGGGTGAGGACCTCAAGCATCTGATTGTGAGGGAAGGCAATCTTGCACCTTCGAGAGCCCGGGAGATCACGCTTCAAATCCTGAACGGCCTAGTGCCCATTCATCAGGCTGGAATCATCCATCGTGACATCAAGCCTCAGAACATCCTGATCGGTACCGATAACCGAGCGCGTGTAGCCGACTTCGGGATCGCTCAGATGGACGTGGATGCGGGCCTCACCACCGCCGGAACCACGGTTGGCACGGCAGCTTACATGGCGCCTGAACAGGCGGAAGGTGGCCGTACGACGGCCGCTACCGATCTTTATGCGGTTGGCGTCGTGCTCTTCGAGATGCTGACAGGGGTTTTGCCCTTCAATGCACCGACGACGATGAGTTTGATGCTGGCGCACATTCAGCAGCGACCGGTCGCACCATCCGAACGCGCCAATGGAGGTCCCATACCTGCGGATCTCGATGTGATCGTGTTGCAGGCGATGGCGAAGTCACCCCAGGACCGATTTCGCTCGGCAGCAGCGATGTCTCAGGCGCTTCGTGCCGGATCGGGGATGATGGAATCCCCAGCCGTTCCATCGGCACGGCTGGAACCCACAGTGCGGGTTCCTTCGCGCAACCCTGCTTCGATCTCGAATGCTCCTCCAAGAGTTCCGCCCCCGTCACCGCCAAAGGGAGCTGATGATGGAGAAGGTTCGGGGTTGAACGCGGTACTCGGAGGATTCCTGGTCTTGCTGGTCGTGGCGGTCATCGCGGGCGCGGCATATCTTTGGTGGGATGGCCGGAACGGCATGGTCGCTCCGCGTGATGAGCCGCTACCGACGTCTACAGCACAAGTAATTGCCCCGACTGAGGAGTCGACTGCGACGATCCCACTGCAGCAGATCGCGCCGGTCGCCACAAACACGCCGTCTCCGACGGCTGCACCTGCGCCTACATCGACACCTACTGATACGCCCATTCCGGTATCTACCGAGGTGCCACCCACTGCGGAGCCTACCATTGATTCAGGGCCAACAATCGGTCCCGATCAGGGAGGTGAGGTGCCCTCAATTCAACCAGTTGATCCTGTGAACGGTGACTCACAGCCGCAGGTCATTGAGCCCCTGCCGTCTCCGACACTGACCAATGTCATAACCTCACCGCAACAGACGTTAGCATCGCACGAAGAGAAGAAACCCAAAATGGACAAACCAGAGAAAGCGCCAGAGAAGAAACCTAAAACGGACAAACCAGAGAAAGCGCCAAAGATGATGTCAGGATTGTCCTTCTGAACCGCGATGGGCCACCGTTCCGAGACTGATCGAAAAGGTTTTAGCGAAGTCGAACGCTTGCTGTCTCAAGCACATGCATATCGTCCATGCGATGATACGAAGATCGTGCGTGTGCCAAACGCGATTGTCACGCCCGAGCAGGATTAGAGGGAATCATGAGCATAGCAACCAGCCCCCAGCAGGCAAGCCACGAGTCCGGCGAATCGAGGACGATCGATCTCCGATCCGATACCGTGACACACCCAACGCCAGCGATGCGGATTGCGATGGCCGAAGCGGTTGTGGGCGACGATCAATATGGAGAAGATCCGACCGTCAACGAGCTCGAAGCGCAGGCCGCCGAAATGATGGGCAAGCAAGCCGCCGTCTTCATGCCGAGCGGAGTGATGGGGAACCTGGCGTCAGTAATGGCCCGGTGCGGTCGCGGCGTAGAGACGATCTTGGGCAGCGAGTCTCATATCCTGTGGTACGAAAGCGGCGGCCCTTCGACACTGGGAGGAGTTCCTCTCTTCACGGTTCGAAACAATCGTTGGGGACAACTGGATCTCGATGAGGTGCGCGCCGCCATTCGCGAGGATCGTCCGGGATTCGCTCAGACGGGGCTCATCTGTGTCGAGAACACGCACAACCGCTGCGGTGGGGTGGTGTTGACCGTCGAGTATCTGAAGGACCTGAGAGCGATCGCGCTAGAGAGAAACATTCCCATTCACATGGATGGCGCTCGCATTTTCAATGCTGCGGCTGCATTGGGAGTAGCCGTATCCGAGATTGCGGCGGAAGTCGATTCCGTCCAATTCTGCCTGAGCAAGGGGCTCGGAGCGCCGGTCGGGACGCTGGTGACCGGGGACGCGGCCTTCATTGAAAACGTGCGCAAGCAGCGAAAAGTTCTGGGGGGCGCCATGCGCCAGTCAGGAATCGTGGCTGCTGCTGGACTCGTCGCGTTCGAAACGATGATTGGCCGCTTGCCAGAAGATCACCGCCGGGCGCGGGCACTGGCGGAGGGCCTTGTCGAAATCCCAGGTATTCATGTTGACCTCGAGACCGTGCAGACGAACATCATTGTCTTTCAAATCCCGACCACGCATGACCGGTTGGCTTCGATCGATGCGTTCAAGGAGCGGGGATTGGCGGTGTCGGACTATGGCACCAAAGGTCTGCGCATGGTGACGCACTACGAGATCGACGATTCGGCTGTCTCCCAGGCGCTCGCGATCGTGCGTGAAATCCTGACACGTTCGGCCGGAGACTCCGCTCGTGCCAACACCTGAGCAATTACAACCTGGCGCCCCCAGGCGTGGTCTGGCCGGGGCCAACATCGTCCTCGGTGTCACCGGAGGGATTGCGGCGTACAAGTCCGCCGATCTCACAAGTAAGCTCGTGCAGGCTCACGCAGACGTGCATGTAGTGATGACGGAGGCGGCGTCGAGGTTTGTCCAGCCGTTAACCTTCCAGGCGCTTTCGCATCATCACGTCTTCACTGACGTTTACGCTGGCTGGGATGATGGCGAACGCGGACATGTCGGGTTGGCTGCCAACGCAGATGTGCTATTGATCGCACCTGCGACAGCCGACATCATTGCCAGGCTCGCGGCAGGAATGGTTGACGACATGCTGACCGCCGTGGCACTCGCGACATCTGCTCTCCTTGTGGTTGCACCGGCGATGGAAGATCATATGTGGAATCACCCCGCAACGCAAGCCAATGTGGACACCCTTCGCATGCGCGGCGCCGTGATCGTAGACCCTGAAGCGGGATATCTTGCCTCGGGAGCGGCTGGTGACGGACGATTGGCGTCTCCTGATCGATTGGTGGCAGCTGTGCGCCGGGCGCTTGGTCGGGCAGGCCCGCTCGCCGGAACCAGAGTTGTGATTACCGCGGGTGGTACGAGGGAGGCACTCGATCCCATTCGCTATCTCGGCAACCGCTCGACGGGTATGATGGGTTTGGCGCTCGTCAATGCCGCCATCGATCTGGGAGCGAACGTGCTGCTGATCGCTGGGCCCACCATCGTGACGCTTCCTGCCGGGGTCGAGATCATTCCGGTCGAATCTGCGATGGAGATGGCAGAAGCGGTGTGGCGGGCGACAGAGACGGCGGATGTACTGATCATGGCTGCAGCTGTTGCAGATTTCCGCCCGCGCTCGCTGTCAGTGCAAAAGATCAAGAAAGCCCCCGGACAAGAATCGCTTGATCTCGAGCTGGTACGCAATCCGGATATCATCACCAAAACTGGCCATTCCAATCTTGTGAAAGTTGGTTTCGCGGCGGAGACGGAACATCTGGAATCCTATGCCTTGGAGAAGGCACGGACCAAGGGACTGGCCATGATCGTGGCCAACGACGCTGTCAAGACGCTCGGCAGCACCGAAAGCGAAGCCACGCTTGTGTTCCCCACCGGGTCAGCGGTCAGGCTGCCGTCCATGCCAAAATCGGAGCTCGCGGCGAAAATCATGGATGAAGTCGTCGGATTGCTAGAGAGCGTGCTCCATGATTGATCACGTTCCTAGTACACGGAGATCTGCCACCGGACGATCCCAGTTGGCGATGGAATTGCTCCTCACCGCCTATTCGATCGTGTCCGCCGTGATTATCTTACGAACGTTGCTGGTGGTGCTTGCGATATCGGACCGAGTCTGGCTGGGTTCGTTTATTTACGGACTGACACGGCCGGTTACCAAGGTCCTGGATGGTATACCGGGCGCTGACCGGGCGGTGATTCATGGATTGACCTTGGCAGATCTTACCTTCCTGGCCCCTGTTTTGCTTTTTCCGCTGGGGTTGTTCGCGATCGGGGCGAGAAGGAGATAGGAATGGATGCCCGCATTGGCGCGGACAGTCAATGTGCGCCAAACTGAAGAGGTGTGTTCATCATCAACGCGATGGTGAATCGAAGTGACTCATGAGGAGAGAACCACGATGATGAAGAATACGGTGAGAGGCATTCTCGGACTGGTCTTGACGGCAGCAGCCACGTGGCTTGCCGCATACATCGTCGATCAGGTGTTCGGCAAGGATGAGGAGCGCGCGTAAGGCGACGTCCATCGCCTACGCTTGAATCGACGCAAGATGTCGCGTCCGACCGCTATGAAATCGTCTCAGTCAAGACCAGGCAGCAGCTGTTTCGCCTGGTCTTGTTGTATGGATCTGTAGATGCCCGACGAAGGTTACAAAGCATTAAAGGCTGGAGATCGCATCCTCGTGGTGGCGAATCCGTCGACGCGTGCCGAGATCGATCCGATCTTCAACATGCTGCGGCAATTGGCACCCGGTGGCGTGAAGCTGGATATGCGATTGACTCAGGCGGCAGGCGACGCCACAGATATCGTACGTGCCCATGGCGCCGGCGCGGCGATGGTGATCGCCGTCGGCGGCGATGGCACAGTCGCGGAAGTCGCGGAACATCTGGATCATGGCAGTATTCCGCTGGGCATTATTCCGGCGGGATCTACCAACATCGTGGCGCGAGAACTTGGGTTGCCGACCGATATTCGCAAGGCGGCAGAGATGATCTGGAGTTCGCGCCGGTACCGTCGGATCGATGCCGGAACGGCGAATGGACGAATGTTTCTGCACATGGCCGGTTGCGGATTCGACAGCCGATTCTTTAACCTGACCGACAGTCAGTTGAAGCGGAAAGTTGGCTGGATTGCCTATCTGCCGGCGGCCATCAAGGCCCTCCAAGAGCCTCCCATGGCGTACCATCTGCGCACGGAAAAGCAAGAGTTCGACGTGATCTCGCCTCTGGTGCTTGTAGCCAACGGTGGCTCCATCATCAGCCCTCGCCTCAAACTTCACAGCAAGATTCGAAATGACGACGGTTGGCTCAATGTGTTGGTGATCATTGCCACAACCCCAAACGAACTGGCGAGAACGCTCGGGCGTCTGGCAACGCTTCAGTTGGAGAAGTCGCCCTATCTCATGCATCTGCGCGTGAAGGAGCTTGATGTACGTTCCGAGACTCCAATGCCGGTGGAACTTGATGGTGACGTCGTGACAGAAACGCCGGTAAAATTCCGGATCCTGCCGCGAGAGATCATGGTTGTCTGCCCCAATTTGCCAGGACAACTCCGGCTGGGATTAGCCCGTCAGTAGTCAGATATGAGCTTCTAGCGGACGCGATGTGTGGAGTCGAGCGCGATCGTATCCAGATTCTCGTTCCCTGACTGCATCGACGTGGCCGTACCGCATGGATATGTGCCGTTCAGGTATTCAGGGGGATTTACTGCGGTGGTGTGCAGCTGCCATCAGCCGGGAACGTATAGGTGACTGCGCCCGCCTCGGAGCCCATGTTGAACTGCGTGCCACAAGCATTCGTGAACACGGTATTGGTGCCAGAAGACGTTTCGATCTCGTAGTTCGTGCCGATGAACTCATCGGTTGACGCCCCTGCGGCAAGCGTTCCGTCGAATTCGACGGTTCCATCAATCGTCACTTTTAGGGTGATGTCCGCGTTTCCCGTAATCACGATGCCGCCTACAGGCGCTCCGCTGGCGTTGGCTGTCACGAGCCGCTGCTGATTCCGAGCCGCGGTCGTGTCGTTACCGGCACTTGTCGCAGTCACCGTCGGAGCGATCTGGATTGCACTGTTTTCCTTGGCAGCTGCGGTTGGCGCCTGAATACGCTGATTGTCACCCCGTCTGGCATTACCTGCCTTCGGGGTTACGGTCGCCTGATCGGTTGTCGAACCGTTGGTCAGCGCAACTGTTGCAGTTGGTGCGGCCACCTGGGTGGGAACAGTGGTCGCCGATGCGGGGGGCTCTGTTGGAATCACGATGTCGCTTTCGATCGGCGTCATCGTCGGCACCACCAGCGTGGCGGTGGCGACCTCTTCCGACGGAGCAACATAGGCGCTATAGACCCATGCGAACACGATGGCGCTGAGCACGACCGAGAACGCAATGATGGCGAAGTTGGGTGCCCAATGCCGAGGCATGTCAATAGGTGGCACCGCCATGACACCCCCAGACACACCAGAACCGGCGACGGTCCCGTGTGCTTCTTCAAAGAGCGCCAACATCCGGCCCGGGTCAAGGTCGAGATAGACAGCATAATTACGCACGATCCCGCGCTGATAAATCAGCGGCGGAAGTGCATCAAAGCTCTCGTCCTCAAGTGCGGCAAGGTGATGCCGGTTGATTCGCGTAGATTGTTCTGCTTCCTTCAGCGTGACGCTCTTCAGCGCCCGCGCTTGACGAAGCGTTTCTCCAAATCCGGCCATAGGCTTTCCAATGGCTCCCCACTGCAACTGCACACGAAAAGTCAAAAAAGCTCTGCTTGCATCCAAGCGTCCATCAGCGAAATGACGATCGTTGTCTTGATGGCCGCTCTGCAGGCTACCGACGCGGGAGGTCTGATACCAAAACGTGTATATAGTGACACTCGTGTCACAGAAACGGACTGACTCCAACACCTGCGCGTTCGCGGCCTACTTCGACGACTGAACACGAATGGAACCAGTTTACCCCGGATGGATGGATCGAGGCTTCATCTTCCGGATGTATTGGAACATTCCTCGTACGTACATGCTTGGGTGCAGGAATCTACGATTGGACTACCTCAGCCGCTTTGCTTGCGCTTGCCATCGGTCGTGACCATCTGGGCAACTCGTGGGGTCGGAGAGGTCTCTCTTGCTTCGGGAAGCCAGACCTCGTCGTATGGCAACCACCAGCATCCAATGGTAGATTGGCAAGCGAGATCATTGGCTTCCACCATCTGGCTATGCTTGAATGCCCACGTATTTGTGCACCATCCACGATCCCCGGTTTCGGCTGGGCGAAAGTCGCGGCAGGTCCTGCAACTTCGCGCCAGTTCCGGTGCCAGTTGAAGGGTCATGTCGAGCGCATCACCCTGATGCTCCAGGATATTTCTGAGATCGAACGAATTGTTCCGTTCCATCGTGGGCTCGGGCTGACTATGTATCAGCGTGTCTTGGCGCATCTCATCTCGTTCCTGAGCCTGACGTTCGAAGGACCTGGAACGGAGGAGCGAATCCTTGGGCGAATCCTTTTCGGGCATGGGCGATTGTGGTTGCACTCGTTGAATCTGATCGTCATTGGCACGTTCTGCCTGTTCGGCGGAAACGCTTGGAGCAACGTCAGGGTCGGGACGAGAAGAGAACGGCGGATTATTGAAGAGGCGTGCTCGAAAGGCATCCATATCCCGGTTATCGCGCAAGTCGAGATTCAGCTGCGGCTCGAACGACCAGCCGTCCATCGATTCGTCTCGTTGGTATTCTACAGGTGGTGCTTGCCTTTCTGGCGGAGCAACCTGCTCACGAGCCACCCCGGGCTGATGGTCGAGCTGGTGAATGTCTTTCTCAGGGTCTTGAAAGGCTAATCGCTCGTGACGTTCGACCGTACGAATGCGGTAGCCGGTGCGAGATCCAGATGAGGTGTCGCTCCGATTCACTCGCTGCTGATCGCCTGCATTCCAGGATTTGACCGGACTTCCAGATCCGGCCCGCGGTCGATACAAATCTCGCTGCTGGCCAGAAGTTGCGGGAGCGTTCGACGACGTCCTGCTGTCGTCGAGTTCGGACAATTCGCCCCACGAGTCCCCCGAGCCCGTTAGCTCATCTTGCGGTTTGAGATCAGGTTCGACATCTCGAGCATCTGCAACGCTGATGCGGTAGCCAGGTCCGGGGGGCGCAAGCATCTCATCTGCATGCCGGTCGAATTCATTGCAACTATCTGTCGCGGCGGACGGAAGGTTGTCTGCCTTGGGGTATCCAACGCGTTCTTGACGGTCGGGACTGAAATCCATCCTTCGACGGAAGGAAGGTCCAAGTTGACCGACGCGAGCGATCGGGGATTCCACCGCCTTATAGTCATCGACGTCTGAATTCTCGTAAGAAGTCAGATCCGATTCAGCCGGCATCGGCACTTCCTGACGACGGAACGAAACGCTGCGGGAAATCAGCATGCTCACGTCAAAGCCTTTGTGCAAGGGTGACTCGTTCGACTCCCGTGTCTGGCGATCTGATGCTTCGCCGGTAGAACGGATTTCCCCTGTACCGACGAATTTTTCAGTTCGTGGCGATCGTATGCTGACTGTTGGTTCAGGCTGATGCCTCATCAGTGCAGGGGCTGGTGCAGGCGCCGCCGGAAGCTGGGATGGAGGTTGACGGTGAGTGTCCGGCTGCGGTTGCTGGCGAGATCGTCGCGATCCCCTCGTCGTCTTCTGCACGTTTGGCTGAGGTTTTGCACGAGCAGAGTCTGTCGATGCCCGAATTGCGCGTGCGCGCTGAAGCACCAGATCGTATGAAGATAGCTGCTCCTCCGGAAGGAAGAGTTCTTCATCACCACGTCTATTGGATGTCGAGCGTTCCTGCTCGGCGTGAAGTTGTTGGCGTGCAGCGGCATCCATGAGTGGAAGGTCGAATCCCGGCTCACGTGCGGGCACACTATCGAATACATCCGGTTCAGCCCGCGACTTGGCCAGCTCGGATCGTGCGGCGGCAGATTCGCTCGCTGGTACATGCGGCATCGGATCGTTATAGGCGCGAGGTGGCAACCCGGATTGTCGGTCGCGTTTTGGTGATGTCGCAAGGTGGGCATTCAGATCACGGCGATCGATCGACGGTCGCTTGACCGGTGGTGGCGTTTCCAACTCTGGCAATGATGATTGCGTGTCCGTCTCGAAAGGCTCAACGGCTATTGCGTCAGGCACACTCACGACCTCCACAGGGTTCGTGAGCTTCAACGTTACGGTACGTCGTTTCCGAAGGCGGTCTCGTGCCTGCTGGAGGGCATCCTGATTGCCTCCCCGCGCCATGACCTCCATGCGGAGTGCCTGGTCATCATGTGCGCCCGGATTTCCTCCATCCTCAAGGCCCTTCCGATCGTCGGGAGGCGTCATGATTTCAAGCCGCTCGGGAACGAGCGAGGCTTCGCCCACAACGACATCCTCACCCTGTTCGGATCCGAGAGACGTCGCACTGTTGAGGAGAGAGGCGTGCAGAGCCGTACCGGACGCCACCACCGACGTGATCTCGTCGTCCAGGTTCTGGATAGGAATCATGCTGTCATCGGCAGCCGGCATGGGCGATTCGACAGGTATTTCCGTGTCGGCTGATTCCAATGCATTCACCCACAGGTCATTGCCCCAGCTGTTTCTACAGGCGAGTTCGTCCTTGCGTACAAGGATGCGGACATCGCTGGATAGCTGGCGCTTGGGATTGGTGCACCATCCATTTCCAGCGAGTTGCGTTGTTTGGAAATATCGGCATGAAGCGCATCGTCGCTTATGTACCGCCATGCGTAAGATGACCTTCCCCACCGGGCCGAATGCCTGGGGTAAAAATGGGCAGCAACTCTCAGGACCCTCAAAACTCCCCAAAGTTCAGAAGATCGGTCTTGTTTGTCATTGCAGAGGAACCACCCCGTTCCCAAGATTGTAGCGTGGGGGCATGGTCTTGTCTACGTGACAATATATGTCAGTACAGTTTGTTCGGACACGGTGTCCGGATATTTTTGAACGTGGTGTTCGGATACTTCGTTTAGACGAAAATGGCCCAAACAGAAGCAAATAGAACCCCGTGCTCTTCTGAACTGGGAGATACGCAGACCGTATTTTAGAGCGAATTCTCGGCGGTTCCGGGTTGTGTCGGAGCCAAAAAGTCACAGAACGATTGAGATCGATTCCTTTATCCCGGCACCGCATGAGGCCAATCCGGGTACATTGTCAACAGAATGACACTCCGATTCTCTCGAACGTCACAAAGGAAACGTGCATGCTGATTTTGACCCGGAATGACCTCGCTCGTCTTGTTTCGATGGCCGATGCGATAGAGTTGATGAAAACAGCATTCTTGGAACTGTCTGCGGGCAGAGTCATCCTTCCGTTACGAACAGTCGTTGAAGTGGAGCCAGGAGTCGCTTCGATGTTGGTTATGCCTGCCTACTTACCGCGGTTAGGAGCCCTCGGATTCAAGGTCATATCGATTTTCACGGAGAATCCGCAGCGTGGTTTGCCAACTGGAAATGCAATGGTCTGCATGCTCGACGAACATACTGGCGTGCCGATGGCAGTGCTTAACGGAGCCTTTCTGACCTCACTGCGCACCGGGGCCGTGTCCGGAGCTGCGACCGATCTGCTTGCGAGATCGGATGCGCACACGCTCACTGTCATTGGCGCAGGCGTTCAAGGGGTCACTCAAGCACTCGCGATCTGTGCCGTGCGCCCGATCGAATCAGTAACCGTTGTCTATCGCTCGGACGATTCGTGGACCCGATTCCACGAAACCTGCGAGCGGGAATGGCCCGAGCTGGCCGCCAAGATAACGGGCACGAGAGATGTCGAAGCGGGGGTTCGCAGTGCTGACGTGATCTCTACTGCAACCACGTCGAAGACACCGGTGTTCAACCCAGCCTGGGTGAGACCGGGAACGCATATAAACGGAGTCGGTTCATTCACCCCGTCGATGCAAGAGGTCCCGTCGGAAACCGTCGCCAACGCGAGAGTGGTGGTTGATCATCGTGAGTCCGCTCTGGCTGAAGGCGGCGATATCATTATTCCCATGAGGGCGGGTTTGTTTGATGAGGATCACATCATTGCGGAACTGGGTGAGATCGTGGACGGAACTGTCATCGGACGGCGGAATGAAGAGGACATAACCTTCTTCAAGTCGGTTGGCAATGCGGTTCAAGACATGGTCGTGGCGCGAAGAGCTATCGAGCACGCACGAGCAATGGGGATCGGGCAGGAAATATCTCTCGATTGATCACAATGGTTCTGACGACGTGATGTGCGTTTGGAACGCCATGGCAAGCGATAGGTACGAGGCAGGCAGGGAACCATTTGATTCCCTGCCTCTGCCTGAAAACTCGTCTCGGTGGGAGCTGACAGCTAGTCTGCAGCCACGAGGTCCGGCTCGACGACGGAGATCGGGCAGGTTCCGGTCGGGCAGACGCCATCGATGATATGACGACGAAATTCTTCCTCGTAATGTTCGATCATTCCCATCAGAGGCACCGGCGCAACTTGCCCGAGACCGCAGAGCGATAGCTCGATAATGTGCTTGCTCGTCCGCTTGATCAATGCCAGATCGTCAAGCGAGCCGCGACCAAAGCGAATGCGATCGAGAATCTCGACAAGTGCGGGATTTCCCAACCGACAGGGAACGCACTTCGAACATGATTCATATCGGTTGAACGCCGTCAGATATCGAGCGAAATCCACGACGCAAACGCTCTCGTCGAAGATTACCCATCCACCCGATCCAAGCATTCCTCCAACGTCGCCGAGCGAGTCGAAGTCGACCGGGATATCAAGGTGGTCGGAGGTAAGGGGGCCAGCCGAAACCCCACCGGTCTGCACGCCCTTGAAAGTATATCCCTCACGCATGCCGCCATAGATGTCGTTAAAGAGAGTATTGAGCGTAAGACCCATCTCGACTTCGACGATCCCAAGGCGATTCATGGGGCCCTGATTCGTCATCAGCTTGGTCCCCTTGCTGCCCTCGGTTCCAAGCGTGGCAAACCATTCCCCGCCCTTGACGATGATATCCGGGATGTTCGCCAATGTCTCTGTATTGTTGGCGACCGTGGGACGCTTCCACAGGCCCTCCTCGACAGAGCGAGGCGGCTTGGTTCGCGGCTGACCGCGAACGCCCATGACCGAATACATCATTGCGGAGGCTTCACCACAGATGTAGGCACCACCACCGGTCCGAACGCGGAGCGCGACGTTCTTGCCTGTACCGAGAATGTTCTTGCCGATCAGGCCTAACCGCTCGGCATCGGCCACCGCTTTTCGGAATCGACGGATGGCCAGTGGATACTCGCCTCCGATGTAGTTGTAACCACGCGCGGCGCCGCACGCGATGCATGCGATGAGGATCCCCTCGAGGATTCGATGGGGATCACATTCTTGGAGATGGCGATCCTTGTAGACGTTCGGCTCACCCTCGTGGCTGTTGCATACGATGAACTTCGGGTTCACGCGGGCCTTGCGCCCGCTTTCCCACTTCACAGCCGCTGGGAATCCTCCGCCTCCACGGCCCTTTACCTGGGACGCGGCGACCTCGGCAATAGCTTCCTCCTGGCTCATCTCGAAGAGCACCTGGAAGTACCCGCGATACGCTCCCCGAGCGATGGCATCTTCGATAGAATCAGGTTCGATGACACCGGCGTTTCGGGTGAGGATCATGTTCTGGTGCTTGAAGAACTCATGGTCGTTAAGCGGCGGGATGGATCCCACAGCCGTATCACCACGAACGCCGACCGCCAGATCCTGACGTCCGCCCTTCAGGACCGACGTGACGTCGCTCGCGGTCAGGGGGCCATATATGACGGGAGAAACCCCGGGACGCTTGATTTCGATCCAAGGTTCCATCCAGAACGCGCCGTTGCCGCTTACCTCTCGTACGACGGCGTTCGGCCCCGCTTCACGTCGGCAGCGGGCGAGGACATCGAGAGCACCCTTGGCGATCGAGCTGCTGCCCACACCAACACTGACGACAACCGTGTCGCCGTTCCACAACTCGTCCCATTGGTTTTTAGCACTGGATTCGAACGCCAGAAATTCATCTTTCGATGCCAGGCGTGGCAGGTGATTATCCGGAGCGGCGTGAACCATCGAACTCCTCCTCGGCTTGATGGTCGCGGCGACCGACAATTGCACGCTGCAGAAGATCGTTCAGTTGCCCGGCGGTGACGGGACCGAAGTATTCGTCGTCAATCTTGATGACTGGGGACCGATCGCACACGCCAAGACAACCATTGACGACTTGAACGCTCAACTCGTTGTCTGAGCTCGTTTCGCCGTCAACGATGCCATAGTTGTCGGCGAGATCCTGGACTAGTCGTTGAGAGCCCAGAACGTAGCAGGACATGCCGTGGCACACGAGTAGATGGTGATAACCTCGAGGTTCGGTGCGGAAATCGGCGTAGAAGGTCAGAAGACCGTACACGCGATTGATAGTGGTTCCAAGATGGTCTGCGACGATCTGGGATGCCTCGGGCGACACCCACCCAAACCGTTCATTCACTTCCTGCAGTGCAGAGAGGATGAGTTCCTGAGCTTCTTCGAAATCGTTGTAATGAAAATGCGAAATCAACTCTCGAACGACGTCGAGATCGATTTCCTGACGCCCGGTAAACGGGGCGGGAACGGGAAGCGGTAAGTGCGTTTGTTCCGCGTGAGCCACTCGGCCACCCTCCCTGCCGCACTTCGCGCTTTTCATAGGTGACAAGCGTTTCACGGCAGTGTGAAGACGATCACAATAATCAACTTGGAAGTATAGCAGGAGAAGGAGATGAAATGATGGTCATCTTCGACGGTCGACAAGCAAGACCGAGAGCATGCTTCGATCGGCGCTACTTGCCTCGGAAAAGTGCGACAAAATCGCCATCGAATTCATCCAGATACTGGTGAATATCGACCACATCGCCGGCGTCCACGCGGGGTCCGGGTGGCGGAGCGTCGATGGTGGCGATAACGTCTGCTTCGTCAGCCATTGCCCCGACGGCTTCTTCCGTCAGGCGACGAAGAGCCAGATGCGCTTCGTTAGGATCACCATCGTTCATAACCGCTGCAACAAAGTTGCGAGCGTGACAGTCAGTGCACTCGACAAGCATCGTCCACATGTCAGGCCGACGCGAGATCACATGGATGTTGTCCGTATGAAACTCACGATGACATACCGCGCAACGGTCGAGTCGATCGAGGACTATTTTCTTGATCTGAACTTCTGAATCCATAATGTCTCTTGTATGTCCTTCGTCACAGACGAAACGAATCACCCGCGTCCACGTGGCAATTCCCGTTCCATCCGCTGCGAGTCACTTGTCAATTGGAGCGCTTCTTGTCGAAGTCATCGAGGTCCAGCGAATTGATGAAATCTCGAAAAACAGACAATTGCTCGTCCTTTTTTGGAGCGTCTTGCGGCGTTGGCGCTTCCCACGGAACCGGATTTTCTGCGGTGGCTTCTGCCTCCGGAGGTTCAGGGACGCCCAGCTCACTCGCATCGATATCGTCGTCATCGACGGATACGCCTGCGCGATCCATGATGCTGTCATCCACGAGAATGCGGCAACCAATCCGCACTGCCAACGCGATAGCATCACTTGGGCGACTATCAAGTTCGATCGTCCGACCGTCCTGATCCAGCAAGATGCGAGCGAAGAAGACCTGATCGTTGAGATCGGTAATGATGATACGGTCGACCTTGGCATTGAGCTGAGTCATCATGCTGCTCATGAGGTCGTAGGGAAGCGGGCGCGTTGGCTTGATGCCTTGCAACTCCATCGCAATCGCTTCAGCCTCGTAGGCACCGATCCAGATGGGCAGATGGCGCTCGCCTTCGAGTTCCTTCAGGATCACGACGCGATGTTGGGTAACGAGACTTACCCGGATGCTTTCGACAGTGGTTTCGATCATCGTCAAACTCTTTCCTCGGCATCCGATGACAGGTCGGCGGCGATCGTTACCATGTCCGCTGCCACGATGGGCACGAGTGTCTCGGATGCAATCCGACATCCGGGTTCGTTCGGATATCTATAGATAATTCTACACCTCGACTCAAACGCACGACAGTCATTTGGGAAGGACATTTCCACGCACCGGGTTCGGTTGCCTATGGCACGTTCTGATATTCGTAGTGGGGAACGACTCCGATGTCATCCCGGGGCCAGTACGTTACCCATGCCTTGCCGATCACGTTGCCGATAGGCACGGGCCCAAAATAACGCGAGTCCTCACTGTTGGTCCGATTGTCACCCATCACGAAGATATCGCCTGGGGGGACGGTGACAGGTGTGCAGTCGATTGAATTGCTGTCGCATTTGGAGATTTTTCCGCTGATATAGGGTTCCTCAAGCTTTACCCCGTTGACGTAGACGAAACCTCCTCGGGTCTCAACGACATCACCCGGCAAACCGATGATTCGTTTGATGAAGGGTTTGTCGTTACCTGGGATGGGCGGATTGAAGACGATCACATCTCCACGCCGAGGCGGATTGAAGATGAAGAAGTCACCATTGACGCCGGGGATCCAGTCGGTGAGCGATGAGGTGCCCAGGTTGAAATAGGCGTTCCGATTGACGAGCAGCATCTCACCGTTATCGAAGCTGGCATCCATGCTGTGACCGTCGACCTTGAAATTCAGGACCACAGAGCGAACCAGAAAGAAGATGACAGCAGCGAGAATCAGCGTCTCGACGACTTCGCGAATCATGGAGGGTCGCTTCGCCTTCTCTCCGCTGCTGGGAGCGTCACTACCCTCTGCGATATCTCCGGGAGGAAGCGACTGATCGCGGTCGGGAAGAGCTCTGGCTGGATCTCGATCGAGGTCTGCGTCCGATCGAACTATGTCATCTGTCATGCGGTGGGAAGATCCTCTGCGAGTAGTAAACAGCGGCCTCAAGGATGGTGTCCTGCGCGATGATACTCCACGGGTCATTCCGTTGAATGAAAAACCGGATCGACAGATGGAGTAATCAGCGAAGACACGAAAATGACCGGGGATGGAACGAATCCCTATCCCCGGTCACTTTCCAACTTTATGCGTTGTGGACTTCGACTAAATCTCGTCGGCGCGAACTTCGCGATGGCCGCTGGCCACGGTTTGCTTTGCACCTTCCGTCGTCGACGCGGTCAGAGTCGACGCGGTCTTGGACGAGCCCTTGTCGAGCTTCTTGTCTTCAATAGGATTCCCGTGTTCATCCACACCGGATTCCGTCTTGAATTCACGGATACCCTTGCCGAGGGCGCCACCGATTTCAGGCAGCTTCCCGACGCCAAAGATAATAACGACGATCACCAGGATAATGGCGAGCTCAGGAGCACCGATCCCGAATGGCATAACTGAAATTCCTCCACGGACGTTGGCGAGTTAAACCGGACTCGAGCCCCTTCCAGGACATTTCCGTCATCTCTCACCGAACGTTAGGCACATTGTATTCCTCGGTATGGTCATTTTCAAACGGTCGAAACCGATTTCCTGGCCAATCGACGACGTACACACAAAGGAGCGCATGTGCCGAAATAACAGCCCCAATAGGATTTCGCCGAAGGTGTCTTCGCTCTGCGGAGCCTGACTACAGAATCAGGCCACTCATTACGCATAAGATAACAAATACGACGGCGGTACCGATCGTGAACTGAAAGAGGGTCTTCTCGAATCCACGGCGTGTTTTCGAGATAGAACCGGCATCTCCACCCATGCCACCGCCGAAGGCCGACGATTTGCTTTGAAGCAAGATCGTCCCGATCAGCAAAAGGGCCACGATGATCGTTGAGAGATTGAGTGCAACTTCCACGAGTCGGCGTGATCCTTTGCTTTCCTGATCGTGTTACTGAACGCAAAGCCTTTCGACTCTCGTCGCCCCAAAGAGTAGCACCCACGTCGCGCAGTTTTCAATTTCCAGAAAGGTCAATTCCCGGAAATTGCCTCGCAGATCCGAACGAAGCCGTCGGTTTCGAGGCTCGCGACGCCGATGAGGGCACCATCGACATCGCGGCCGGCTGCGATGTCACGAGCGTTCTCCGTGTTGACGCTGCCGCCGTATACGACACGTACCGCTTCACCAAGGCTGGCATCGTGCTTCACCAGCAGCGTTCGAATGTGGGAGCACATGTCCTGCGCGTCCTGAGACGTCGCGGATTTCCCTGTCCCGATTGCCCAAACTGGCTCGTAGGCGATGATGCAGCGGGCGATGTCTTCAGGAGGCAGTCCGGTCAGGCCGGCATCCAATTGCCGGGAGGCGATCGTCTTTGCATTCCCGGCGGTCCGTTGAGGAAGCGTCTCTCCGATGCACAGGACAGGCCGCATGCCATTTTCAAGTGCGGCGCGCAGCTTGCGCGAGATCAGATCGTCCATTTCACTATGAACTGAACGGCGTTCGGAATGACCCACGATCACCGTGTTGCACCACGGGGCAAGCATCTGTGCAGAGACATCGCCGGTGAACGCTCCGTTTTCCTCCGGCCAGCAATCCTGGGCGCCGAGCAGAACGGGCGAATCCTTGAGGATGTCGGCCACGGGCAGAAGCCAGGGGAAAGGTGGGCAGAGCACGATCTCGATCGAGGTCGGATTTTTGTGGCCGTAGGCGACAGCACTTTGAGCCAGAAGTTGCGCCTGATCAAGATCCGTGTTCATCTTCCAGTTGGCAATGGCCAGCGGTGTCCGCGTCATCGTTCCTCCTCCGTGGTTTCTGATTCGTCCGGTATCACGGCGATACCCGGAAGGGATTTACCCTCAAGAAATTCGAGGGTTGCCCCTCCGCCAGTTGAGATGTGATCGATTGCATCGGCAAGGCCGAGCGATTCGATCGCGGCGATGGAGTCTCCGCCCCCGATCACCGTAAACCCGTTCGATTCTGCCACTGCCTGTGCAACGTCCCGCGTGCCGGCTGCAAATGGTGGCCGTTCCGCAACTCCGAGCGGGCCGTTCCATAGAACCGTATGAGCGTCGGCGATATGACGTGCGAAAGTCTCCGCCGTATCCGGTCCGATATCGAATATGGCAAGATTGCCGACATCATCAATCGGGACAATCTCGCCTTCATCCGCATCGATCGAAGCAGCAACGACTACATCGGACGGGAGAACGATCTCCACGCCCTCGATTGCAGCTGTTTCCATAATGCGTAGAGCACGCTCGACCTGGTCAGGCTCTGCCAGTGACGATCCGATCTCATACCCGCTTGCGAGCAAGAACGTGTTCGCCATACCTCCTCCGATCAGGATCGTGCTCACCGTGCCGGCCAAATGCTCCAGAACTTCGATCTTGTCCGATACCTTGGCACCGCCGATGATCGCCACGAACGGTGTCATCGGTTGATCGAGCAGCTTCGAAAGCACGTCGACCTCGCGCTGCATAAGCAATCCGAGGTAGGCGGGCAGGATGTGAGCAACCGCTTCGATCGACGCGTGCGCCCGGTGTGCGGCGCCAAACGCATCATCGACGTAAAGGTCTGCCAGATTCGCGAGTTGCCGTGCAAATGCGGGATCGTTCTGCTCCTCCCCGGGCTCGAAGCGGAGGTTTTCCAGCAGCATGACATCACCATCGGCGAGGGCCAAGGTTGCAGCCTTGGCATTCTCCCCAACGACATCAGTGACGGTCGTAACGGTGATGCGAAGCAGGTGTCCGAGCCGCTCCCCCACTGGAGCAAGACGGAGATCCTCCACGTTCTGCCCGTTGGGACGACCGAGGTGGCTGCACAGGATCACTCGCGCTCCATGTTCGCGCAGCCAGGAGATCGTCGGCAACGCCGCTCGAATGCGAGTGTCGTCCGTAATCTCAGCGTTTTTGAGTGGGACATTGAAATCAACCCGACAGAGCACTCTTTTGCCGGAAACGCTTGCTCTCGTCAGCGATCGCTTGGGCATTGTGGACGTTCCTCCAGCGAGCAATGGCAGCGTCTTCGATGATCTCCGTAATTAACACGCCATTGGGGAATCGTGTACCACACGGCCCGACGCACCCCTAGAACCCCTTTTCGCACACGAGCGCTGTCAGGTCGGCAACCCGGCAGGCGTATCCCCATTCATTGTCATACCATGCAATCACCTTGATGAGGGTATCGCCTATCACCTGAGTCGATGGCATGTCGACGATCGATGACCTGGAATCATGCCGGAAGTCGCTGGAAACGAGTGCTTCATCTGTGACGCCAAGGATACCGGCGAAGATGTCGCTGTCGGCGGCTGCCTTGAACGCATCATTGACTGAATCAACGGTCACTGGTTTTTCCGTCACGGCCACGAAGTCGATGATTGAAACCGTCGGCGTCGGAACGCGCAACGAGAAGCCGTCGAACTTGCCCTTGAGTTCTGGAATGACGAGCGCCACTGCCTTGGCGGCGCCGGTCGTGGTTGGAATGATGTTCTGGGCCGCTCCACGTGCGCGCCGAAGATCCTTGTGAGGACCATCGACCAGCACCTGATCCGCCGTGTAGGAATGAATCGTGGTCATCAACCCATGGACGATTCCAAAGTTGTCCAACACGACTTTGGCGACGGGAGCCAGGCAGTTGGTTGTGCAGGAAGCATTGGAGATGATGTTATGGACGGATGGATCGTATTCTTCCTCGTTCACTCCGAGCACGACCGTCAGATCCTCTCCCTTGGCCGGGGCCGAGATAATGACCTTCTTGGCACCCGCCTCGATGTGCGCCCTCGCCTGCTCTGCGTCGGTGAATCGCCCTGTAGATTCGATGACGAGATCGACGCCGAGTTCCGCCCATGGAAGATTCGTTGGATCTCGCTCCTCCAGAACCCTGATCATCTTTCCGTTGACGGTCAATCCTTCGTCGCTGGCTGAAATGTCGGCTGCATACCGACCGTAGGTCGAGTCATATTTGAGCAGATGTGCAAGCGCCTTGTTGTCGGCGAGGTCGTTGACCGCAACAACTTCAAACAGGTCGCCGAATCCCCCCTCGTCGATTGCCTTGAAGACCTGGCGGCCAATCCGGCCGAAGCCATTGATCCCGATCTTGTATGTCATTCACTTCTCCCCAGCAACCACTGTCATGTTCAAAGTTTGTGGGTCCGGCGACGGAGTCGACGGTCGGCCGCATTGGATTTCCCGCACAAGCTTACCAATAAAAAGGCTCATGCATCGGAATCGGCGCCAAATGCGGCGTTTGCCCATGTTTATTTTCATGTGTCAGTGGGGCTGGTCAGGTCGGGGAGCCTGAAACTTCGAGGATGCGCTCGATTGTCGGACGGGCTGCGTTGAGTGATTCGGCACGACTTTCGCGAGCGATTTCAAGGAGAACGTTCGCCAGCTTGCCTGGATCGTGCCTCAAGGCATTGAGATCGCTGACCACGTCGCGCGCGATGATTCTCACCTCGCCGACCGTTTCAGCGCCATCGTAGGTCACGACCTCGACATCCTCTTCACCCATGATGGCAGCAACGGCGGCCGGGTTGTTGTTGACGATCGCGTAATCCAACCGGCCCTCGCCGAGATAGGCGACGACTTCCTGGATATGATCCCGATATCCGAAGTGGTCGGTCTCACCGTGCTGGGTAGCGACATTGCAAACATACGCGGTCTTGCCACGGGACCAGCGAATTGCCTCATTGATGCCATCGACGAGCAGGTTCGGAAGGACGCTTGTGTAGAGGCTGCCCGGACCAAGCACGATCAAGTCGGCATTGATGATCGCCTGGAGCGATGGCTCATACGCTTCCGGCGCCTCGGGGTCCAGAAAGATCCGTTGAATGCGGCGAGCGTCATGGGAAATCGTCGATTCCCCGCGTTCGATCGTGCCATCTGCCATATAGGCGCAGAGATCTATGTTCTGGACGGTGGATGGAAGGACACGACCACGGACGTTCAGAACGCGTGCCGATTCGATCACGGCTCGCTCGAAGCTTCCACTGACCTGCGTCATGGCGGTGATGAACAGATTGCCGAAAGAGTGACCGTCCAATTCCGAGTTTTCCTTGTCGAATCGGTAGTGGAACAGCTTGCTCATTGCGGATTCATCATCTGCCAATGCGACGAGGCAGTTGCGGATATCGCCCGGCGCCGGAATGTTGTAGGCGCTTCGGATCCTCCCAGTGCTCCCTCCATCATCGGCGACGGTGACGATCGCGGTGAGATCGATGTCCGCGAGCTTAAGACCTCGCAACAATGCGCTTAGCCCCGTTCCGCCTCCGATTGCCACCACATTGAGTTCAGGCGTGGCGATTCCGAACCGATGCTCGTTGATGATCTGGGCGAAATCCCGGCCCGAGACATCACTCGCCATAAGCGGTGCGATCAACGACGAAGTGATGCGCCAGATGGCGAACACGAACAGGACCGTGCCGACGATCGCGATACCTATCTCTCTGTACGGATGAGGAATGAACTGAAGGGTAGCGTATTTGATCGTCGACTCGTATCCCTTGGGAAACGCATAATGCCGGTATATCCATGCCGCGAGCATCGCGAGCGCCAGACTACAGAGAATCATTGCGAACATGAAGAGCGCAATCCAGCGCTTCACGTTCATCCCGGGCCGCAGCCATAGCTTGAGTGTTCCAGATTTCATTCGTATTCCAGATCGAAACGGAGGAATGCAGCTGGGAGCGGCTCTGCGGGGGCCGTAGGCTGCATGAACGATGCAAAATGGGATGCGAACTGCGGGAAATTCGTTGCGGGAGTATAGCACCGGCCACGACTTCCGGTGTGTTTGCTTAAGGGACTCACGGTGTCGCCAGCCTCGTTCAAGGCTCATTGTGGCGGGTTCGCAGATGTGCAGCGGCGGATTCGATGGGAGTAGAAGGCGCCGCAACGAATTCCATGTCATAGAACCCTTGACATGGGCACGGTACTTATGTTTCAATAGTCGTTCGCGCGGAATTCCGGCAGCGTTCGGAAACCCACGAGGGAATGCTTGAACTGGACGACGCGTGTTTTCGATACTACCACATGGAAGTAACCTGGCGAACAGGGAGGGGAATATTATGCCCTCCCGTTTTGGCGTTGCCGGTGTTAGCCGGAGATTCCGGTGGTGCCGAGAACGAAAGGACCTTCCTCCCTGCGAAGGTCATGCTTCGGCTGTTTGTTGTTCCACTACCTAGCGCTTGTCCGTTGCCTTGCTTGTCCCAGACGTATACGAATTGAACTCGATCGCTTTGGTGGATTGTCCTTTGATGTTCGTCCTGACCGGTTTTCGGTTTTGACGGATATCGCGTAAGAGGAGCGGTAGATGGCTGTAGATCGTAAAGTTTTGACCGAAGCTGCGGCACCCCGTGCTGGTGCGCAAGTGCTCTCCAATGTAGGGGTGGGGCGTCGCAGCTATGCGCGCATCCCGACCGTTCTGGAAATGCCGAACCTTGTTCAGGTTCAGTTGGAATCGTTCCAGTGGTTTAAAGAAGAAGGTCTCAGGGAACTCCTCGATGAGATCTCGCCCATCACCGATCATCATCGAAAGATGGAGCTCTATATTTCCGATCCCCGATTCGACGCGCCATGGACGCGGATGCCGAAGGGGCAGGAGCAGGAGCGAGCCAAGCTCGATCCTCGCATAGCTGAAGTCTTCTGCCGGGAACGCGACATCACGTATGCGGCCCCATTGCGGGTATCTGCCAAGCTCGTCATGAAGGAAACTGGAGAGATCAAGGAAACGGGGCCCGATGGCATTTTCCTCGGCGATTTCCCCATGATGACGTCCGACGGTACATTCATCATCAATGGCGCCGAGCGTGTCGTCGTTTCCCAGTTGGTGCGTTCGCCGGGCGTTTATTTCGAACGCCAACGCGACCCGGCCACCGGCAAGTTCCTCTCAACTGCCAAGCTTATCCCCAATCGTGGTGCCTGGCTGGAATTCGAGACGTCCAACCGCGACGTAATCTCGGTTAAAGTCGACCGCAAGCGCAAGATGCCCGTGAGCATTCTGCTGCGCGCGATCGGTCTCGAGAGCAATGAGGATCTCCTCGCTGCGTTCGAGGATGTCGATACCAACGAAGACCGCAAGTACATGGCGACGACGCTCGACAAGGAGCCCACGACTACCCGGGACGAAGCCTTGATCGAACTCTATCGTCGTCTGCGACCGGGCGATCCCCCGACCAAGGACAACGCGACCTCGATGCTGGAGAACCTCTTCTTCAATGAGCGTCGGTACGATCTTGCCCGGGTCGGTCGTTACAAGCTGAACCAGCGATTGCATCGCGATCGTGACCTTCAGGTCGACGCGCGCATTCTGCAAGTCGACGATCTCGTCGAGATCGTTCGGGAACTGGTTCGGCTGAACAATGGCCTGAGCCATTCCGACGACATCGACCATCTCGGTAATCGTCGTATCCGTGCCGTCGGGGAACTCATCCAGATGCATGTCCGGACCGGTTTCCAGCGTCTCGAGCGCGGTATCCGGGAGCGGATGACTATCCAGGATCCGGAGACTGTGACACCTCAGGGTTTGATCAGTACGACTCGACCGGTGATGGCCGCTGTCCGCGAGTTCTTCGGCGGCAGTCAGTTGTCACAGTTCATGGATCAGACTAATCCGCTCGCCGAGCTGACGCACAAGCGTCGCCTCTCCGCGCTTGGTCCCGGTGGTTTGAGCCGCGATCGCGCCGGTCTCGATGTGCGAGATGTCCATCCGTCGCATTACGGGCGAATTTGCCCGATCGAGACACCTGAAGGACCGAACATCGGTTTGATCGGGTATCTCGCTTCATATGGGAAGATCAATCCATACGGGTTTATTGAAACGCCCTATCGGCGCGTCCTCTCCATGATCGATGTGCAGGATCCCGCGATCGATCTGCTTGGTCAGATTCTGCGCGATGACGTGGTCATTTCCGAGAGCGGTGAGATCGTTGCGACGGCTGAGACCATGATTGACGAGGCCGTGGCCGAAGCGATCAGGAATTCGGGCGTGCAATTCGTGCGCATCCGGCCGGTGGCATCCAAGATCATCGACTATCTCCCAGCGGATCGTGAAGAGAACGTTATGATCGCGCAGGCGGATACCCCGCTTGATGATGTCGGACGAATCGATGTCGATCTGGTGACGGTCCGATTGGGTTCGGATGGCCATCGTTTCCCGCAGGTTCCGCCCGAGCAGGTCCATTACATGGATGTGTCGCCGAAGCAGGTTGTTTCGGTCGCCACCGCGCTCATTCCGTTCCTCGAGCACGATGATGCACAGCGCGCACTGATGGGTGCAAACATGCAACGCCAGGCTGTTCCGCTGGTCCGCCCTCAGGCGCCAGTTGTCGGTACGGGTGTTGAGTACCTGACCGCTCGCGACTCCGGACAGGTCGTTGTTGCTCATCATGCGGGAACGATTATCTCCGCGTCGGGCGCGCAGATCACGCTTGAGGACGATGAGGGTGAACGACACGTCTATCACCTTCGAAAGTTCGTTCGTTCGAATCAGGACACCTGCATCAACCAGCGACCGAATGTCCACGTCGGCGAGCGGGTCGAAGTAGATCAGATCATCGCGGACTCGTCATCCACGGATCAGGGTGAACTTGCTCTCGGCCAGAACGTGCTGGTTGCCTTTATGCCGTGGGAGGGTGGCAACTTTGAAGACGCCATTCTTCTCAGCGAGCGCCTGGTACGTGACGATGTCTACACATCGATCCACATCGAGAAGTACGAGTGCGAAGCTCGGGACACCAAGCTCGGTCCTGAGGAGATCACCCGGGATATCCCGAACGTGGGCGAAGAGAGTCTCGCAAATCTCGATGAGACGGGCATCATTCGAATCGGAGCGGAAGTGCGACCGAACGACATTCTCGTCGGCAAGGTCACGCCTCGTGGCGAGACCGAGCTGAGTGCAGAAGAGCGTCTGTTGCGGGCCATCTTCGGTGAGAAGGCGCGTGAGGTGAAGGACACTTCCCTGCGCGTTCCGCATGGCGTCCATGGCAAGATCATCGACGTCAAGCAGTTCCGACGCGATGACAGTTCGGACCATGAACTTCCTGCCGGCGTGAACCAGAGTGTTCGCGTCATGATTGCCCAGAAGCGGAAGATCTCCGAAGGCGACAAGATGGCTGGTCGACACGGCAACAAGGGCGTGATCAGTCGCATTCTGCCAATGGAAGACATGCCGTATCTGCCAGATGGCACACCGGTTGACATCATTCTCAACCCGATCGGTGTCCCTTCCCGCATGAACCTCGGCCAGGTGATGGAAACCCATCTTGGATGGGCCGCCCAGAAACTGGGATTCACGGTCGCTACGCCGGTATTCGACGGCGCAAACGAGGACGAGATTCGCGAAGCCCTACGTGCCGCCGGCTTGCCGGAAGATGGCAAGGTCGATCTCTATGATGGCCGTACGGGTGAAAAATTCGACCGGCCGGTAACCGTTGGCATCATCTACATGCTCAAGCTGGCGCATCTTGTCGAGGACAAGATTCACGCTCGCTCGACCGGGCCTTACTCGTTGGTAACCCAGCAGCCGCTCGGCGGCAAGGCGCAGTTCGGTGGACAGCGGTTCGGAGAGATGGAAGTGTGGGCACTTGAAGCGTATGGTGCCGCGCATATCCTTCAGGAAATGCTGACCGTCAAATCGGACGATATTGTTGGACGCGTCAAAACCTATGAATCGATCGTGAAGGGCGAGGAAATCGGTGAGGCCGGTGTGCCGGAATCGTTCAAGGTTCTGGTCAAGGAGCTTCGCAGCCTCGGACTTTCGATTGACGTCATCAATGAAGACGAGCAGACAGTTGACTTCGCCGAGGATAACTCGCGCGATCTGCTCTCGAATCTGGATCGCATCAATCTCAGTGGTTTCGAGCGAACTTCCGACTGAACTCATGCCGATGCGGAGAGTGACAACTCTCCGCATCGGATGATTTGGCGGCGGTGCTCGCAATCGGAGGAACCATGGAAAACATCAATCTCGCTAATCTCCCCGCTGAGAATTCGAGCCGAGATTTCAGCAGCGCGCTGACTCGCAGTGATTCGGGTGATGGCCGACGGTCATCCGGCGGTGGACCGCGGAGCGATCGTCAGGATCGCAGCCGCGTGCTGGACGTCAACAACTTCGACGCAATCCGCATCAAATTGGCGTCTCCTGAAGACATTCGAAGCTGGTCCTATGGTGAAGTAACCAAGCCTGAAACCATCAACTACCGCACGCTCAAGCCGGAGCACGGCGGGCTCTTCTGCGAGCGAATCTTCGGCCCTTCCCGTGATTGGGAATGTTACTGCGGCAAGTACAAGCGTATCCGGCATGCCGGAACCGTCTGCGACAAATGCGGTGTGGAAGTCACCCGCTCCAAGGTCCGCCGTGAGCGCATGGGCCACATCGAACTCGCTGCTCCGGTCGCCCACATCTGGTATGTGAAGGGCACGCCAAGCCGACTCGGGCTGCTGCTGGATATATCTCCACGCAACCTCGAGCGTGTGCTCTACTTCGCGTCCTATCTGATTACCAACGTGAATGAAGAAGCCAAGGCTGCCGCGATCGAAGAGATCAACGAGCTGCATGCCGAGACGATCGAGGAGATTCGTGCGGAATCCCAAGCCGAGCTCGACGAGATTGTCCTCCAGGTTACGTCCGATGTCGGCAATCTCGACGAAGGATCACAAAATCTTTCGACCTCCATCGGTGAGACGCGTGCCCGTCAAGGAGCGCAGCTCGCCCAGGATTACAACGAACTTCTTAACGTGCTGGGTGACCTTCGTGGTCAGGCTGCCGACAAGACCTACTCTTTCCGTGGCCAGGTGATCGTTCAGGAAGACGAGGCGGTCAATGACGATCGACTTGCGACTCTCAAGCGTATCAACGATGCGGAGATGCAGAAACTCGACGCTACCGCGCATTCCGAGGCCTCCGGCAACGAGACGATGGCTGGCGCCGAGCGCGATCAGTTGAACTACGATGCCAGTGAGCGACGCAAGAAGATCGAGGACAAGCTCTCCGAGCGCATCAAGGAAGAAGAGCTGGGTCGAGACGAGATCCTGAAGCAGATGGCAGAGCTCAAGGAGCTCACCATTCTCACCGAGACGCAATACCGTGAGTTGCAGGACATCGTCCCGAGTGGCGTGTTCGACGCAGGGATGGGCGCCGAGGCTGTCTACGCTTACGTCTCGACGAAGGTCGATCTGGATCAGCTGGCACTTGGTCTGCGTAACGAGATGCAGCTTGCATCGGACGTTCGCCGCAAGAAGGCGACGAAGCGACTCCGCGTGGTCGAGGCCCTTCGCAAGAGTGGGAACAAGCCGCACTGGATGATTTTCACCGCACTGCCGGTCATTCCACCAGAACTTCGCCCAATGGTCCAGCTCGACGGCGGCCGCTTCGCGACATCTGACCTGAACGACCTGTATCGTCGAGTGATCAACCGTAACAACCGCCTGAAGCGACTGCTCGAGCTTGGAGCTCCGGACATCATCGTTCGGAACGAGAAGCGAATGTTGCAGGAAGCGGTCGATGCGCTGATCGACAACGGCCGACGTGGTCGCGTCGTGTCAGGTTCCGGTAAGCACAAGCTGAAGAGTCTCAGCGATTTGCTCAAGGGCAAGCAGGGGCGTTTCCGCCAGAATCTTCTTGGCAAGCGCGTCGATTACTCCGGACGGTCCGTCATCGTGGTCGGTCCGGACCTGAATCTCGATGAGTGTGGTTTGCCGAAGCGAATGGCGCTTGAACTCTTCAAGCCGTTCGTAATGCGTCGACTTGTCGATCGTGGGATGGCTCATAACATCAAGTCCGCGAAGCGGCTGGTGGAGCGCGTCAATCCCAGTGTCTGGGAAGTGTTGGAAGAGGTCATTGGGGATTACCTGGTGCTTCTCAACCGCGCGCCCACGCTCCATCGCCTCGGTATCCAGGCGTTCAAGCCGCGCCTGATCGAGGGTTCGGCGATCCAACTGCACCCGATGGTGACGCCTGCATTCAACGCCGATTTCGATGGTGACCAGATGGCGGTCCATGTGCCGCTCTCGAAGGCCGCACAGCAAGAGGCGCGAGAGCGCATGCTCTCCGTGCGCAACCTGCTTTCGCCATCGAGTGGTGAGCCGATTGTGTCGCCGACGCAGGATATCGTGCTCGGCTGCTACTACATCACGTCCGAGCGTGATTACGAGTCCGATCTCGCGGCGGGAACTGTGCCTCGTGGGTGGGGCAAGGTTTTTGGATCGCTGGAAGAAGTTCGACTCGCCTACGATACGGACGCCGTCGACATTCAGGCCGCGATCACTGTCCGCACCGACCGTGATGGTGGGGTGAGCAAGCGGATTCCGACCACCGTCGGACGGGCGATCTTCAACGAGATCCTCCCTCCGATTCTTGGCAAGTACTACAACGAGACGATGAACAAGAAGCAATTGCAGAATGTCGTCTCCGATTGTTACCGGGCCTTCGACGATCCGGCAGAAACCGCCGTCGTGGTCAACGATATCAAGAAAATCGGATTCAAGTTCTCGACCAAGGGTGGGCTGAGTATCGCTCTCTCCGATGTCACGTTGTCCGTCAAGAAGGGCGTGATCATCAAGGCCGCGGACGAAGAGGCGGGCAAGATCGAGCGTCAGTACCGACGTGGTCTTGTCACCGAAGACGAGCGGTTGCGCGAACTCGAGCGAATCTGGAACACCGCACGCGACGAAGTTCGTGACGATGTGGAAGACCAGCTCCGCGGTCAGAATGCCGTCTACATGATGTCCCATTCCGGAGCGAAGGGAAATATCAACCAGATCAGCCAGATGGCTGGCATGCGTGGACTGGTGCTCGATCCTCAGGGAAAGATCATCGACGTTCCGATCAAGTCCAACTTCCGTGAAGGCTTGACCGTTCTCGAGTATTTCCTCTCTACCCACGGTACCCGAAAGGGTCTCGCGGATACGGCGTTGCGGACAGCAGACTCCGGGTATCTGACCCGGCGCCTGGTCGACGTTGCGCAAGACGTGATCATCAACATCGAGGATTGTGGTGTCGATGAAGGCATCTTCATCACGCGACTCAATGCGGACGGCAAGAAGTCGTCGGAAGACGAGTTCCGTTCCCGGATCACCGGGCGCGTGCTGACCGAGGACGTCGTGCATCCGAAGACCGGAGAAATCATCCTGCAGAAGGGTGAGGAAATTGCCGACTATGTGAAGCTCGGCGGTGGCCTGACACGAGACTTTGTGGGCGAGATCATCTCGGCCGGAGTCGAGAAGGTCGGCGTTCGAACGGTCATGTCCTGCAAGGCCGTCCACGGGGTGTGCCAGAAGTGCTACGGGCGCAACCTCGCGAGTGGCCAGATGGTCAACCTCGGAGAGGCCGTCGGTATCATCGCCGCTCAGTCGATCGGCGAGCCTGGTACGCAGCTCACGATGCGCACCTTCCATTCTGGTGGGGTCGCGCGAGCAGATATCACCAGTGGTCTCCCGCGGGTCGAGGAGCTCTTCGAAGGACGAACTCCGAAGGCGGCGGCAGTCCTGGCGCACAAGCCGGGCACGATATCGATCGAGCAGACCGATAACGGACGCCTGCTGACAATCACCTCGATCGAGCACGAGTCCTGGCGACACATGTTGCCAGATGGCTGGGAGCCGAATGTGGCACCAGGTACCCTCGTGGTCAAGGACAAGACGGTTATCGCACTCAGTGCCGACGGCGAGAAATTGCAGTCGGGGATCGATGGAACGGTGTTCCTCGATGGCAAAACGATCTACGTGCGCAAGGAAAGCGAAGAGCGCGAAGAGTATCCCATCAACGTTGGCGATCAGCTGATGGTTGAAGATGGCGATGAAGTGACGCCGGGTGCACAGTTGACCTATGGCCCACTCGATCCGCATCAGGTGCTCGATACGCTCGGCGCCGATGCGGCCCAGCGATACATCATCGATGAGGTCCAGAAGGTTTACCGATCGCAAGGTGTGAACACGAACGACAAGCACATCGAGGTCATCTGTCGGCAGATGTTGCGCAAGGTTCGGGTTCAGTATCCAGGCGATACCGACCTCCTGGAAGGCGACACCTCGGATCGCTTCGAGTTCAATGCCAAGAACGAGCAGGTTCTGACCCAAGGTGGCGAGCCTGCAACGGGAATGCCATTACTGCTTGGAATCACCAAGGCGTCTCTGGAGACGGATTCGTTCCTGTCCGCTGCCTCCTTCCAGGAGACGACTCGCGTGTTGACCGAAGCTGCGATCAACGGCAAGGTCGATCATCTACGGGCGCTCAAGGAAAACGTCATCATCGGCAAGCTGATCCCGGCTGGTACCGGGTTCGGTGCCGAGGAACGACGCAAGGCCGAGCTGGAGGCGCAGTCGCGCGCGAGATACGATGCCCAGAATACCCCGCGACAGCCACTCGAGGCGGCGGAAGAAGAGGACTACACCGAGTTGATGGCAGCGGGTCATATCCCGGCCACCGCAGTGCTGGATCCTTCTGACGATATCGATGGCTTCAACGAGATGGCCCCGGAAGATATCGCCTCCGTGAACACGGGCGGCGAGGAACACGAGACCGTCGACGAGATCTAATCGAGTCTGAACGAACACCCCCCGATGGCTCCAGCCATCGGGGGGTGTTCGTTTACGCGAGTCGTCTGCCAGGTATCAGCTAGTAGCAGTCGGAGCACGGTCATCGACTGGCTCGGTCGTCATGTCGACTGCAGCCGCAATCGACTCGGCCCACAGTGTGGTGACGTAATCGAGATTGGAGGTCAGGCGGTCATCGAGCGGACGATCGGTGCTAAAATCCTCGAAGGCAATCCATTCGTCGTATCCGATTGCCTCCAACGACTGCATCAGCGCCCTGAGATCGGCAACGCCTTTGGAAACCGGGGCGAAGTCTGCCTTCCATTCCACCCCGCCATCTGGCAAGTAACGGACCGGGAACCAGCGGGCGTTCTTGACATGGACGTGCGCAAGGAAGGGGCCGAGTGTTTCAAAGCCGAGACGATAGGCTTCGAAGCCCTCGAACACCATATTGCCAGCATCATGAATGACTCCCACCTCAGCGGGATTGAAGCCGTCGAGGAACAGGCGCGCCGAGCTCGCCGAGGGGCAGATCGTGCGATGGTGGAGTTCAACGAGTGCCTTCACGTTGTAGCGTCCCGCGAGTTCAGCCACGAGCTTGTATTGCTCGCGAGAGGACTCGAAGAGCGAGTTGTAGGGTAGTGAGTTGTCATAATTGGGAAGGCGAACGCGGAGCATTGATATACCAATCGACGCAGCGGCCTTCATGATGTATTCCACGCTTGTGATGTCGTCGCAGGAAACGTAGCTTCCGAGGGACGGAACCTCGAGCCCCGCGTCATCCGTGAGTTGCTTGTATTCCCTTGCCTTTTCCGCAAAGGTCGAGAAAGGAAGGGTCGACTTGTTGCCCGCCCAGAATCCGGTTCCCTTTGGATCGGGTGCCTCGTCGGTCACTCTCCATTCGATTCCATCGTAGCCGGCCTGCTTGATTCTGGTGACAATCTCAGCCGGTGAATAGTCGGGCGTGGAGACAGTGAAGACAGCAAATTTCAATGGAGATCCTTTCCAAAAGGCGGGCGATTGTATCGTCAGGCGTAGATGTCGATGCGCGTGCCGGTGCGTGCCGATTCGTAGATGCCGAGAATGATATCGACCGCCTTGCGGGCTTCGAGGCCCGTGAAGGGTGGAGTCGAGCCACGCTCCAGCGCGTTGAAGATAGCGCGCAGTTGCCGCCGGTGGGCACCTCCGAATGCTTCATCGACGCTCCAACCCTCCGCGAGTTCGAGATCCTCGGCGGTCAGCAGCTCATCATCGAGGTCGCCAGTCCCTTGCCAGCTCACGACTTCGTTGGCTTCGATCACCACCTTGCCCTTGTCTCCGACAATCTCGATGTGAACCGGCCGGTCCTTGTCGGTTGATGTGGTGCTGGCGATCGTTCCGAGCCCCCTGTTATGAAACTGGAGACTCGCGACGGCGGTATCTTCCGTCTCGATGTCGTGTGTCAGCGTCGCGATCATGGCCTGAACGGCCGAGACGCCACCCATCAGCCATTGCAATTGATCGATGGTGTGGATCGTCTGGTTCATCATCGCCCCACCGCCATCCAGCGCCCATGTCCCGCGCCAGCCGCCATTCGCATCGTAATACGTCTGGGTCCGATGCCAGTGCAGATACCCTTGCGCGAGGAGCGGCTTGCCAAGCATCCCGGCTTCGATCGCCCGCCGGACCTTGAACACGTCCTTGGAGAGACGATTCTGGAAAATCACGGCAAGATGAACCCCGGCACGTTGGCAGGCGGCAATCATCCTGCTCGCACCGTCGCTGGTAATTGCCATCGGCTTCTCGGTGATGACGTGTTTGCCATGCTGAGCGGCGATGATGGCCTGTTCCGGATGCAGGCCAGACGGCGTACCCAGAATCACGAGATCCATTCCCGGATGTGTCAGCATCTCCAGGTATGAGTTGTACCAAGTCGCGTCGTGGAGGGCGGCCAACGCTCTTCCCACATCCTCCCGGGGTTCCGCTACGGCAAGAAGCTTCGCATTGGGGACACCGGTGAGGGCGTTCGCATGGACGTTCCCGATGACTCCGGCTCCGACGATTCCTACTCCAAATTCGAATCCCATGACAAGTCTCCCGTGTCTCGACGCGAATAGTGGGCATCGCACCACCATGCATGCAGGCGTCATGCCTGCCACGTCCCTCCGCCAGATGCTATCCCTCATCCACAATGATGGCAACCGCGATGGCAACCGCAGATGCGCCTGTGGCTCTTGCTTGCGACAACGCTCCTGGCACGCGTTTACCATTGAGCGATGTGGAGCGGAACCGGCGGCAAGATGGAGACTACACGTGCACTTTGACGACTGGTACAAGAAGCAGGTGAGCCTGCGGTGGGGGAGCATCCGGTTCGAACTCGATGTGCCCCAAGAGCTGTTCAGCAGCCATGAGGTCGACTCTGGCTCGTTGCTCCTCCTGCGAACACTCGATACTTTGCAGTTAGGGGAGCGCGGGCGTTGCCTCGATTACGGGTGCGGCTATGGTGTGCTTGGGTTGGCGCTGAAAGCACTTCGGCCGGAATGGGACGTGGTCCTCGTGGACCGTGACGCGCTGGCTGTGGAGTTCAGCGACCACAATTCAGCCAGGTTGGACGCTCCGGTGACGAGTCTCGGAGGACTCGATCCGCTTGATCCCAAAAGAACCGGATACGATCTGTTGCTCTGGAATGTGCCGGGGAAAGCTGGCGCGTCGGTGCTGGCCGAACTCATGGCTGATTCTCTCGATGTTCTCGCATCAGAGGGGCTACTTGCGCTGGTGGTCGTGCATCCTCTTGCGGAGACGCTCCGAGTGGTCGCAGCGAAGCGAGCGGAGTTCACCATCGAACTTGATGAACGGGGGCCCGAGCACACACTGCTCCACGTTCGGCGCGTGAATGGGACGCCAACGCCGAAGCCGGAAGCGTTTGAACGAGGTGTCTTCGATCGAGAGACGATCACCATCGATCATGGCGAGTATTCCTACGGAATGACTCCGGTGATTGGGCTTCCTCAGTATGATGGACCCAATCAGCCAACGCTGTTGATGATGGATGCGCTTTCCCGCATGGTGCAGTCGCCGATGACCGACATCATCTGCATTCGGCCCGGTGTTGGACATCTGCCAATGGCAGTTGCCTCGCTGTGGCCGGCGGCGACTTTCACGCTGGCCGATCGCGATCTGTTGGCACTCAAGGCTTCGTCAAGAGCGCTGTACCAGCATCCCGGGACCAGCGATCGTATCGCCGCTGAGATTGCGCCTGACCTGAGCGATGTCAATGTAACCGGAGGCGCGTTCGATCTGGCTACAATCATGCTCGATCATCAGATGCGTGCGCCCGTCATGAATCGGTTGCTGGACGATCTCATTCGGTTGAGCGCGTCTGGAGCGCGACTGGTGTTTGGTGGAGGATCAACCGAGGTGAGCCGGATGCTCGCGGTCGCCCGCAAGCGACCGGAGCTGAAGATTCGGGATCGCGAGAAGCGGAAGGGATTTAGCGCAATGGTCATCGATAGCCGCTGAAACGAACGAGGTACATATCGCAAAATGGGAATTCTCTGTCCCCACTACCAATCAGATTCAGGAGATCGACGCAACACTCAGGAACTGGGAGGGGCGGGGTGGCATCGGGTGCGGGTTTCAGAGCGGTGATCTCGGCTGGATGCTCCGTCACGGTCGAGACGAGACGACGATGATGCTCTCTGTCTGGCGATCGCCCCGCGGAGATATTGGTGCGGTTGCCATCGCCGAGGGGAGTGACGGCATTTGGTTGCAAATCTCGCCGGAGCTTCTGCGGGATGGAGATTTCGCTGGCAGCGTTGCCGACGATATCGAAGGGCTTGGCTTGAAGAGCGTGGCGTGTCCATCCATTCCGGCAGCGATACGGGGCGAGCTCGGCGTTCGCCTGTTTGCTATCGATCAGGATCCCTGGCTCCATCTGTGGCGGCTACTGGTGGATGAGGACATTCAGGAGATTCCCGACGTGGTGTCGACCGCGACAGACGCGTTGATAGAGATGCGGGTTGCGGTTCAACGTGCAGCCTTCGAGCGATCGACGTTTACCCGAGAGAAATGGTCTCGGATGAAGGTCCATCCTTCAAGAGCGAGTTCGACCTGATTGCGCTGAACGACGAAGGAGTGGGTGTCTCTGCAGTGACCGTATGGCTGCCCGGACCTGGAACTTGCGGCGTCGTGGAACCGATGGGGACGAGTCGCGAATACCAACGCCAAGGTCACGGGCGACGAGTCTTGCTCGGCACTCAGGACGAATGGGGCCTCGAGCGTTCGGGTCACCCCTCCGCAGTCGAACGAGGCCGCTATTGCGACATACCTACCGGTGGGATTCATCGCCATTGACGCTGACACGGTGATGATCCGTCCCTAGGGTATCCCGCAAGACCTTGAAGGCGAGGTATGTAGGTTCGTGAAGTCCGGCACCTTGACCGAGCAACGCCATATGCGGTAAAATCCTTCCTTGTGGCCGCCGTGGGCGGTAACAGGTACGGTTATGGCTTCTAACCGTGTAAAGACATCGAAGCCAATCCGATCAACCGACATGTGACGGGAGGCTCCGCAGCTGCGGTTCCTGGAAATCAGGAATATTCCTTATATCAAAAGGCGCAGAGCACGGTTTTTGCCCCCTGTCCGGTGAGGAGCTTTTCGTGCCGACGATCAATCAGTTGGTTCGCAAGGGCCGCAAGGACGTCAAGAAGAAGACCAATTCGCCTGCACTTCGTTTCACAAACAGCGCAGCTGGCCGGTACTCCGGTCGATTGCGCAGCGGCACATTTGCGCCGCAGAAGCGTGGAGTATGTACTCAGGTCAAGACCATGACGCCCAAGAAGCCTAATTCGGCACTGCGCAAGATTGCCCGCGTGCGTTTGACCAACGGTATTGAGGTCACAGCGTACATTCCGGGTGAGGGCCATAATCTCCAGGAGCACTCGATGGTGCTGATTCGGGGCGGTCGGGTGAAGGATCTCCCGGGCGTTCGGTATCACATTGTTCGTGGCGCACTGGATGCCCGCGGTGTAGAAAACCGTAAGCAAGCGCGGTCGAAGTATGGAACCAAGGCGCCCAAGAAGTAGCGATTGCGCTCTTCTTCCGGTGCTCCCGCTCGAGCGGAACTGAGAGACCTGAATGCGAGAAGCGGCACGACGCCCGATGGGCGACGCCGCTTTTTCGTGTGTCTGAAATCTCTTGGGGTTCTTGAGGACTTTGCGAACAGGAACGACGGACGTAGTCCGTATGGTATATCGAGCGTTCGAGAGAACGTATCGTCTCGGCAGATAATTTGTGTGCCGGGCACATCCGAAGGTCGCGGCCGCACGAGCGGCGAACCGGCCTGATTGTCAAATTGGTGTCTGCGAGATGGATTCGCAGGAGTGTGTTGCACTCGCCGGATCCGATAAGCGGGCCAACGGAGGCTTTTGAACCAATGCCGAGACGAGCGAAGATCCAACGGCGCATTCCGGTGCCGGACCCACGCTACAACAGTGAACTGGTGTCACGCTTCATCAACAAGATCATGCAGCGTGGCAAGAAGGGTCTGGCGGAGCGCATTCTCTATGACGCACTGCAGACCATTCAAGACCGCACGGGACGCAATCCGCTCGAAGTGTTCGAGCAGGCTGTGTCAAATGCGACGCCGATGCTCGAGGTCAAACCTCGACGTGTTGGTGGCGCTACCTATCAAGTCCCGGTCCAGATCGAGGGTCAGCGCCGTTTGTCGTTGGCGTTCCGCTGGCTGCTGATGTCTGCCAAGGCGCGGTCTGGCAAGACGATGTCCGAGAAGCTCGCCAACGAGCTCCTTGACGCCTTCAATGGTACTGGTGCGACGATCAAACGCCGTGAAGATACCCATCGAATGGCAGAGGCGAACCGGGCGTTCTCGCACTTCCGGGTCTAATCCCGGGATGCCCCCCGGGGCGGTCGCGCGTGATGGTGTAAGTGCAGCGGACCGAGATGTCCAACGCGAGGAATTACGATTTCAATGAGTGCTGGTACTGCGACCCAACCTAACCTTTCCGATCCCACGGTCGCCCTACGTCGAACGCGGAACATCGGAATCATTGCGCACATCGACGCCGGCAAGACGACGACGACCGAGCGCATCCTGTTCTACACGGGCAAAGTGCACAAGCCGGGCGAAGTCCACGAAGGCGCCGCCACGATGGACTGGATGATTCAGGAGCGCGAGCGCGGGATCACCATTACATCGGCGGCAACGACGTGTTACTGGCGCGACAATCGAATCAACATTATCGATACCCCGGGCCATGTCGACTTCACCGTCGAAGTGGAACGCTCGCTTCGCGTGCTCGATGGCGGCGTGGTGGTGTTCGATGGTGTTGCCGGTGTCGAGCCGCAATCCGAGACGGTTTGGCGTCAGGCCGACAAGTACACGGTTCCCCGCATCTGCTTCATCAACAAGCTTGACCGCACAGGGGCGTCGTTCACGCGAACGCTCGACATGATCGTCGATCGCCTGAAGGCGCGGCCGGCTCCGGTGCAGTTGCCGATCGGGCTCGAGGCCGACTTCCTCGGGGTGATCGATCTGATCAACATGCGCGCGATCATCTATCACGATGATCTTGGGCAGAACATCGAAGAGACAGACATCCCGGAGCATCTGCTTGCGGATGCCCAGGCAGCGCGACAGCATCTGGTCGAGCTGATTGCCGAGACCGACGATGATCTCACCACCCGCTTCCTCGAAGGGGAGGAGATCAGCGCGCCGGAACTGGTGGCTGGTCTTCGACGCGCAACGTTGCGGAGCGAGCTCGTGCCGATCCTCTGTGGCAGTGCACTCAAGAACAAGGGTGTTCAGCCGATGCTGGACGGCATCATCGATTACCTTCCTTCCCCCCTGGACGTACCGCCAATCATTGGCATCAACCCGGACACCGATGAGGAAGTCACACGCGCAGTCGATCCGAAGGCACCGCTTTCGGCGTTGGCCTTCAAGATCGCCACTGACCCGCACGTCGGCAAGCTTTGCTACATTCGTGTCTATTCAGGCACGATGCATTCTGGCTCCTACGTGACCAACACCAGCAAGGGGCAGCGCGAGCGAATCGGTCGCCTGCTGCAGATGCACTCCAACCACCGGGAAGAAATTGCCGAAGTGGCAGCGGGCAACATCTGCGCGGTGATCGGTCTGAAGAACACGTTCACCGGCGACACGCTCTGTGATCCCGCTTTCCCGGTGATCCTTGAGTCCATCACCTTCCCGGAGCCGGTCATCTCCGTCTCGGTCGAGCCGAAGACACGTGCCGATCAGGACAAGATGGGCAATGCTCTTGCACGTCTTGCCGAAGAGGATCCGACATTCCGTGTTCGCACGAATGAAGATTCGGGTCAGGTCGTCATCGATGGGATGGGTGAGCTTCATCTCGCGATCATCGTCGACCGCATGATGCGAGAGTTCCGAGTCGAAGCGAATATCGGCCGGCCACAGGTGGCTTATCGAGAGACGTTGACGATTCCGACACGGGTTGAAGGACGACATGTGCGACAGTCCGGAGGCAAGGGTCAATACGGTCATGCGGTGGTGGAGTTCACCCCGCAAGAGCGTGGCGCTGGCTATGAATTCGTCGACAAGATCGTCGGCGGTACGGTTCCGCGTGAGTACATCCAGCCGGTCAATACCGGTATTCAACAGGCCATGGCAACCGGAGGACCTGCTGGTTTCCCGATCGTGGACATCAAGGCGACCATGGTCGACGGCTCCTACCATGACGTCGACTCGTCGGAAATGGCATTCACGATCGCGGGTTCGCTTGCAATGAAGGAAGCCCTTCGACGCGGCAAGCCGGCGATTCTGGAACCAGTCATGTCTGTTGAAGTCACCACCCCGGAAGAATTCATGGGCGACGTCATTGGAGACCTGAATTCCCGGCGCGGTCACATGCAAGGCATGGAAGAGCGAGCTGGCGCGCAAGTTATCCGAGCAACCGTGCCTCTGGCCAACATGTTCGGATATGTGACGGATCTGCGGTCGATGACGCAGGGTCGGGCGGTCTCCTCGATGGAGTTCGACCACTATGCGCCGCTACCGGAAGCGCTCGCGCTTGAGTTCGTCGCGAAGAACGAGCGGACCTGATCCTCGAGTGAACCGGGGCGGCGGTAACCGTCGTCCCAGGAGAGCGTCTGTCTGGAAACCGTTGGTTTCTGACGAGCAACATGGTTTAAGGAGTTTTACTGGTGGCGAAGAAGATGTTTGAGCGGACGAAGCCGCATGTGAATATCGGGACGATCGGGCACGTCGACCACGGGAAGACGACGTTGACGGCGGCGATCAGCAAGACGCTGGCGATGCAGGGGGGGGCGGC